>Ga0126377_10000067_pt1 | contig 47491 bp, 46 predicted proteins | sample PanSoiMetPlot_22_FD_92647 | JGI IMG/M metagenome (GOLD analysis project Ga0126377, IMG submission 92647) | Tropical forest soil microbial communities from Panama - MetaG Plot_22 | ecosystem: Environmental > Terrestrial > Soil > Tropical forest > Bulk soil | place: Panama | collected 2016-02-17 | reverse complement strand
CAGGTCTTCGGCGCCCGCCGCAATCCCGCCTACGCGGTCGACCGGCGCGACGAGCGCTCGCCCAACTACTACCTCGACTGGGCGTTCGACGAGATGAAGAAGCTCGTCGACACCCTACCCAAGTCGGTGCACGAGCGCGTCTTCGTGGTGCGGCTCGCGCTCGACGTCGATCTGCAGAAGAACACCGAAAAGGCGGTCGAAGGCTCGCTGCGGCAATACGGCCGGGAATACAAGGCCAAGCAGGGCGCCGCGGTGCTGATGGACATCGATGGCGCGGTGCGCGCCATGGTCGGCGGGCGCGACTACAGCGAGAGCCAGTTCAACCGCGCGACCGACGCGATGCGCCAGCCCGGCTCCTCGTTCAAGCCCTATGTCTACGCCACCGCGCTGATGAACGGCTTCAAGCCGACCTCGGTGGTCGTGGACTCGCCGGTCTGCATCGGCAACTGGTGCCCGAAGAACTACGGCGGCGGCCATGCCGGCTCGATGACGCTGACGCAGGCACTCACCCGCTCCATCAATGTCATTCCGGTGAAGCTGTCGATCGCGCTCGGCAACGGCAATCCGAAGATCGGTCGCGCGAAGATCAAGGACACCGCGCGCAAAGCGGGCCTGCGCACTCCCCTGCCCGACACGCCGTCGATGCCGATCGGCGCCGACGAGGTGACGGTGCTCGACCACACGGCGGGTTACACGATGTTCCCCAATCTCGGGAAGGCGATGGCCGCCCACGCCGTGCTGGAGGTGCGCAGCGGCATGGGCGAGCTGATCTGGCGCTGGGACCGCGACGGCAAGAAGCCGGTGCAGGTGATCACGCCGCAGGTCGCCATGGACATGAACATGATGATGAACAAGGTGGTGGAGGAAGGCACCGCCCGGCGCGCCATCCTCGACGGCATCAAGGCCGCCGGCAAGACCGGCACCACCAACGCCCACCGCGACGCCTGGTTCGTCGGCTTCACCGGCAACATGATCTGCGGCGTCTGGTTCGGCAACGACGACTACACCACCATGCACCAGATGACCGGCGGCTCGCTCCCGGCGATGACATGGCATGAGATCATGGCCTATGCGCATCAGGGGATCGAGTTGAAGCCGATCCCCGGGCTCGGCCCGGACAAGCCTGCGACGGGACGCGCGCCGGTGGCCGAAAACAGGGAAAACAGGAAGGAAAGCACGCCGGAAGTCGCGGCCGGCCGGCCGGCCGTGCTGACCAAGCGCGGGGCCGACGCGCTCGTGCGCGTCGAGCGTTTGATGGACGACGCCACCCGCGCGCTCGCGACCCGCGCCGAGCCGAGCAAGGCGACGGATGCCCAGGGCCCGGCCCCGCGGCGTCCCGGCAATGTCGCATCCGCGACCGACCAGCAGCCGACTGGCCAGAGCCGCGGCAATTGAAACGCGGCCGTGTCCCGTTTTTCTTGCGAACTGCGGACTCGGGACAGTAGTGTATTTTGCTAAACCGTGCCGTCACGGCGACGGCCAGGCTATCGCATTGGATTTGGACGTGCGTCTGCTCCTCGGATCGGTGTTCGCTCTCGCCATCGCGGCGGTGATCGGCCTCGGCGCGACCTGGATCGCGCTGACGCGCGGCACCGCCTATGGGGGCGTCACCATCGGCTCCTGGACCGCCTGGCCGAAGAACGGGACGGTGGGCATCGACCCTTATGCGCGCGCGATGGTGGCCCGCACCGGCGAATTGCCGGTCGGATCGGGCGACGGGGTCGCGTTCTATGCGCGCACCGACGATGCCGGCCAGCCGCTCGACGGCCGCTGCGACGTGCTTCTGAGCGGAATTACGCCGCAGGCCCGGTTCTGGACCATCACCTTGTATGATCCCGAGGGGCGGCTGGTGGCCAATTCCATGCAGCGGCAAGGGTTCACGAGCCAGGAAATCATCCGCAAGGCGGACGGCAGCTTCGACATGACGGTCGGGCCGCGCGCCCGTCCCGGCAACTGGCTGCCGACCGGCGGCGTGGAGAAATATCTGCTGGTACTGCGGCTCTACGACACCCCGATCGGCATGGCGACGCGCTCAGGGCGCGAAGCGCCGATGCCCGCGATCGTCAAGAGGGCCTGCCTGTGATCCGTCTGTCGCTGTGGCTTCTGGGTGCGCTGCTTCTCGGCGGCATCGTGCATCTGGCGACGGTGCTGGTGCTGCCGCGCATGGCAACGCAGGACGCCTATGCCCGCTTCGCCGCCATTGCTCCGGTCAATTCCGTCGTCGCGGTTCCGCCCCCGACGCCGGAGAAAGCGGTGATGCCGTTCATGGATCCGGCCTTCGCGGTGTCGGTGTGCCGTTACGACCTGTCGCGGGGACCTTTGAAATTCTCCGTGCCGATCAGCCAAGCCTACACCTCGGTGTCGTTCTATACCCGCTCCGACGTCGCCTACTACGCCATCAACGACCGTGCCGCCGGTCGCCGGGTGATCGAGCTCGATCTCATGACGGCGGCGCAGCGCGCGGAGCTGCCGGAGGACCAGGACATCACGGCGGCGGACCGACTGATCGTGACGTCGCCGACGATCACCGGCTTGATCGTGATCAGGGCGCTGGTGCCGGAGTCGGGCTGGATCCCGGCCGCGCGCAATGCCCTCGCGGCGGCGCAATGCCGTCCGCAATAGCAGAGCGTTTTCCGGCGAAGTGGAGCGCAGCGCTACTTGGAGACGACGCGGCCCGGAAGCGGAGGCGGAACCGGTACCACGGCGGTGATGCCGAAGTCGGGCGGGGTCACCAGCACGCTCGCCGCGATCCGCGACTGCAGCAGCGCGAGCGAACGTTCCACGTCGACCGCAGGCGGCGACGGCACCGAGACGATCAGACGCTCGAGCCCAAAACGGTAGGATGCCGCGCGGTCGGCCAGTGACTTCTGCACCCAGGCGATGATCAGGAAATTCTCGCCGATGCGGGCCTTGGCATTGGCGACCTCCGGGCCGCTCAGCACCGCGATATGGGAAAGCGCCTTCTCGCGCTTGCTGTCCATGTCGAGCACCCGCCGCGCCACCGCGACGAACGGATCGATGCGCAGGACATCGTTGCGGACGTCATCGTTGAGGCGGAAATAGCGCGCGGTCTCGGAACGCATATAGGCGTTCATCAACTGCGCCGCATAGGCGGTCGGGTCGCAATGATACCATTCCGGCCTGAAGTAGTGCGTCATGCCCCATTCGCCGAGCACGCTGTACCAGCGCTGGCGGTCGTAGGGCGGCTCGATCAGCGGATAGGCGAGATCGCGCAGCAGGATCTCGTCGTCGGTCAGATAGAATTGCGAGATCGGGGCGTTGGTGCCGCGGGCCGCGTCGCGGCCGACCCAGGCATGGATGCCGTCGGTCCAGATCGAGGCACGTACCCGTCCGAAATCGGCGTTCGCGCAGCCGATATAGATCAGCGCGCAAAGCGCGGCGTCGCCATAGAGACGACCACTCAGGCGACGGAACAGAGTCCGTCTCTTGCTATTCGACTCGGTCACGACGACACGCGATGGACGCTGGCAGATTTATTGCCTGGTGGCGCGGCGGCGGCGGCGACGGCGTGGGCTGCTGCTTGCCTCCGGCTCGAAGCCTCCGGTCGGCGCCTCGACATAACGCTCGATCCGGATGACCGGAAGGATGATGACAGTTGCCGACTCGGACCTGCCCGCGATCGACCTCGACCCCCGCGCAGTACGCTCCACTGCCGGAAAACTGATGACGGTACCCATTTCGCTTACCCCCGCCCCTGACGGCCGGATGCCGCTACTCGGCTCCTTGCTCGATTTGAAACGCGCAAGGTTAACGCTCCGCTAACGGCGGCGCCTTAGGCTATTTCAAATTGAAGGTGTTGCAGCAAAGGCGCAGTGACCATGACGAAGCTGCCGGCGGCGTTTGCTGGTTTCGAGGATATCTGCGATCTCGGCCATGGTGATGGGGTCGATATGCGCCCGACCCTGCTGCGGGTGCTCACCGATCTCTACTTGCAGCGGCCGACCCACACGCCCGACGACGAGCGCTATTACACCGAGCTTGCACTGCGGCTCATCGATGCGACCGACGTTCCGGAACGGGCCGCGCTCGCCGCGCGGCTGGCACCCTGCCCTTCGGCCCCGCGCGCGGTGCTCGAGCGGTTGGCGCGCGACACCATCGAGGTCGCGCGGGTGATCCTCGAGCGCTCTCCCTGCCTCACCGCTGCCGATCTCGCGGGCATCGCCGAGGATTTCGCCGGAATGCACGCGGAGGTCATCGCGACGCGTCTTGCCGCTCCCGCGCCCGCTGCGCCCGCGGCCGTGCCCGCCGACGCGGCGGAGGTGCAAGCCCGCGAGCTGTCCGAGCTGTTCTACGCGGCGGACGCGGCCGAACGTCGGTTGATCCTGGTCAATCTCGACTACGCGTCGCTCGCGCCGTCGCCGCCGCCGACGAACATCCAACGCGCCGATGTCTGGCGCCTGGAATCGGCTGCGCTTCAGCGCAATACGGAGACTGTCCGGCGCGAGCTCGAGCGCATGCTCGGCGTCTCCCGGACGCAGGCGCGCAGGATCGTCGAGGACGAGCTGGGGGAGCCGATCGTGGTCGCGGCCAAGGCGATCAATCTCGCGGCCGACGTGCTGCAGCGCATGCTGCTGTTCATGAATCCGCGCGTCGGGCAATCGGTCAATCGCGTCTATGAGCTCGCCGAGCTCTACAGCGAGATCAGCGTCGACGCGGCGCGCCGCATGGTCGCGATCTGGCAGGACGCCGACGAGAGTGCGAGCCGGCCGCCCCAACACGAGACGGTTGCCTGGCGAACGGTCGCGGACAATGCCCGGCGGGCATTGTCGGAGGTGTCGCGCCGTCCCGAGCTGCAGCACGACGCGCTTCTGCGCCTGCGCGGCGGCGAACGTTAAAAATTCTTGAGTTGACGCGGTTTCATCGATCTCGGGTTTACCCGAGATCGGCTTTCCACACGGCCCAAGTCGGCTAGAGCCGACTTGGGTGGCGAACCGGAAGTCCACTTCGCCGGAAAACGCTATGCTACGCCACGATCTGATCGAGGAAATGACGGCCGTTGCGATCCTCGACCTCGACAATCCAGGCGTCGGGATCGAAGCGCAGCTCGCGCGCGAGGCGTTCCTCGATCTTGGCTTCGGGCGCCGGCTGCTCGTCGAGGCAGCGGCTGAACAGCCGGTCGGCCGGACGGGCGTCGTCGAACACGCTCTGCGGCGCCGGGCCGAACAGCTCGGCGGTACCGTCGAGCCGGTTGAGCTTGACGAAAATGGCGCCGGCCTCCTCGGCGCCGCGCCGCCGCACGGCCGCGAAGGCGCCTTCGGTATGGCAGCGGCGCACATAAGCCGCGACCCAGATCGCAGATTTCAGCCGCATGGTTCAGCCATGATCACCGGCAAGATATGCCGCGATCCGGCTCGTCGCGCAATTCGATGGGGCGCAAATTCGATGTGGCTTACTCCAGCGGGCGGCCGGTCATGGCCGCGAGCTCGCGCACGACCCGGTCGGAGGCCTGCCCCGTGATCGGCAGCTTGCGCTCGCGCTCGAATTTCTCGATCGCGGCCTGCGTCTCGGCGTCGATGATGCCGCTCGGCTTGATCTGGCCGTAGCCATATTCGGCAAGCGCGCGCTGCAGCGCGATCACGCGCTTCGAAGGCGCCGGGCGGTCGGCGGCCACGTCGTTGCGGACCGGCAGCGGCGGCCGCGGTGCCGCCGCTGTTACCCCGGCCGTTCCCTTCACCAGCCGCGCCGGTGCGCGCAGCACCGCCTGCAGCAGCGCCTCGTTCGGCTCCGTGCTGGGCTTGAGACCGGCGGCCTGCTCGAAGTCGCGGATCGCTCCATCGGTCCGGGGGCCGTAGAGGCCATCGACCGTACCTTCGTAATAGCCGCGCCGAGCCAGCTCGCGCTGAATGTCGTTGATGATCTCGCCCGGCGTACGCGGCATCTGCGGCGCGCCCGGAGGCGCCCCCTTGACGGATGCTGCCGCCGCCGGCTGGTCGGCCGGCCGCGGGCGGGGCACCGTTGCCGACGTGCTCTCGGCAACCGCCGCCGGTTTTGTCGGCGCGAGCACGCTCTTGAACATCGGCGCCGGATGCGAGCCCGACTGCATGAACAGCACGTTGATGAGGATCGCAACGCTCGCGAAGGCCACCACCAGGAAGCCGACGGCGTCGCGCGGACTCCAGCCCAGCGCCTGGAACAGGCGCGAGTCGCGGTCGGCCTCGACCGCGGCGCTTTTTCCTCGTCCTCCGCCCCCGCTTCGACTACGCACTTTTCCTCGCCTGGTTGTTGACCGGTTGCTCGACGCCGCGTGGCACCAGCCGCTCGACCGCGGCCTTCTCGCCGCGTTGAACGCTGGTGCAATCGACCGGCAGGTAGCATGTGATGCGCGTGCCCTCCCCGATCCGGCTCACGATCTCGAGCTCGCCGCCGTGCAGCGCCAGCAGGCCCTTGACGATCGACAGGCCGAGACCGGTGCCGTCGTGCCGGCGATCGTAGCTCGAGCGCGCCTGGAAGAACGGATCGCCCACGCGCGACATATCCTCGGCGTCGATGCCGACGCCGTTGTCCTCCACCGTGACCGCGATAGAGCCGCCCGGAGCAGTCTTGGCGCTCACCACGATCTCGCCGCCGTGATTGGTGAACTTGATCGCGTTGGAAATCAGGTTGAGCATGATTTGGCTCAGCGCGCGCTTGTCGGCGACGATCAGTGGCAGCTTTCCCGGGATCCGCACGGCGAGCTCGATCCCGGCCTCGCGGGCCTTCAGCGCCAGCATGTCGCAGGCATCAGCGATGACATGCTCTGGCGCGAACGCCTCGGGCGCGATCTCGAAATTGCCGGTCTCGATCTTCGACATGTCCAGAATACCGTTCACCACCGCGAGTAGGTGGCGTCCGGATTCGTTGATGAGATGGGCATATTCGTGGCGGCGCTCGGGGCCGATCAGCAACGACCCCTCCTTTGTCAGCATTTCCGAGAATCCGATGATGGCATTGAGCGGTGTGCGCAGCTCGTGACTCATGGTGGCGAGGAACGAGCTCTTGGCGACGCTTGCGCGCTCGGCCTCGGCGTGCGCATCCTCGAGCGCCTGCAGTTGCAGCTTGCGTTCGGTGGCGTCGCGCATGACGCCGACGACCTCGCGGTCGTTCTCCTCTGCGGCCTGATCGAGCGGCCGACAGCGCATTTCAATCCAGATGTATTGTCCCGGCGCCGTCGTCGGATCGTCGGCATCGCGGCGGGCCCGAAACTCCACCGAGCGGCTTTCGCCGAGCGTCGCGGCGTCGGCCAGCGCCGTCAGATAGGCCGGACGGTCGGCGACGTGGACGCGGTCGAACAGGCCGTGGCCGAGCAGGTCCTTGGTCTTTGCGCCGAACAACGGCTCGGCCGCCGGCGATACGAAACGAATGGCGCCGTTGCGCGCGTGACGGGTGATGACGTCGGTCATGTTGCGGGCGAGCAGGCGATAGCGATCCTCCTCGGCGAACAGCAGCCAGAAGCTCGTGCGCACCAGCGATTCCGCGCCGAGCGCGAGGCCGGTGGCATAGAGCGCCGCGGAGACGACGCCGAGCGCGGCCAGCGCGGACTGGTCGCGCCCCCACTCGCCAGCCGGCAGCAGATCGAATGCCCCCATGAGCAACAGCAGGGCGGCCGCGCCGAGCGCGAAGGTCGAGGATACGGCGACCACCCGGCGTGAGGCCGACAATGCCGCCTCGAGCGGCACCACCACCAGCCAGATCGCGGCGAACGAGGCGATGCCGCCGGTGCCGATCGCGACCGCGGTGACGAGCCCGGTGAGCGCCAGCGACGAGAGCATGTGGGCGCTCTCGTATTGCCCGGTCCGCGACAGGAAATAGGCGATGAGAATGGGTGCGATCAGCCAGGCGAAGACCAGCACTTCGAGCGCGCTCGGCACGCCGCGCACGGTCAGATAGGCGGGAAAGGCAGCGAGTGCGATCAGGCTGCCGAGCAGACGCGGGGCGATGAAGGCGCGGTGGCGCGAATACGCCAGCGCGTCCTGCTGCGCCGACGGATGCACCAACGAGTCGACATAATCCCGGACCGGAGCGAGCAAACCCACGTTCCCGCGCACGCCCGCAGATTTGGGACGCGCTCCCCTGAAAATTGATGGGCGGATCGTGTCAGAGGCCGCTTAAGCGAACACTAAGGCGACAGCCGCAGGGCGTGGACCAGCCCGTTTACCCTCATTTGGCCGGGCGGCCGCCCGGGCATTCGCGCGGAATGGTGAACGGTCGGTTGCCGGAGCGGCCACGTAGGTGCGTACCGACCGTTGGTGCCTAGCCGGTATCTGATGGTGGCGTTTGCCCGGAGCTGATGCTTTTCGGCGTTTACCGCGAAATCGAAGCAGCTCCAATTCGTTCAAATTTTATGAAATAACGCCGCTAATTCGCGTCGAATATGGGGAAAAACAGCGGGGATCGGCCAACCGGCATTTCAAGCCTTGCTGCTAGGGTGCGCTCCAATGCGGCGAACAACAGCCGCGGGGACCAGGGGAAGGGGTCATGCTGCGATTCCTCTTGCGGACGACGTTCTGGCTCGTCGTCATTTTGGCGTTGCTGCCGAGCGGCGGCACGCAACCGACGCCGAAGGTCAACGTCAGCGCCATCGAGGCGATGTCGGCGGCGAAGGCCACCGTCGGCGACATGCGGGGATTCTGCGAGCGGCAGCGCGATGCCTGCTCGGTCGGGTCGCAGACGGCGGTCGCGATCGGACATCGCGCCCAGGCCGGCGCCAAGATGATCTATGACTACCTCAACGAGCACCTCGGCCCCAACGACACCGGCGCGGTGACGAACGCGGCGCCCGGCAAGAGCGTCCCGCTGCCGACGCCGCGGCCTTCGCAGCACACGCTGTCGCCGGCCGATGTGGCGGCGCCCTGGCGCGGCCCGCAGCCGCGCAAGGAGGCGCGCGGCGACCGGCCGACCTGAGGGTTCCCAGGTCACGTCGGAACAGGTCCTTTTTCCGCGACAGGCGCTATCCCGGCTCCTATATATTGGCTATGTCCGAAGCCATGACCGCGGCCGCGCCCGACACGACGACCCTCGACGAGATCGTCGACAATTTTTCGCTGCTCGACGAATGGGACGACCGCTATCGTTACGTCATCGAGCTCGGTCGCGGCCTCGCGCCGTTGTCCGAGCGCGACCGCTCCGAGCGGAACAAGGTGCAGGGCTGCGCCAGCCAGGTCTGGCTCGCCACGACCGTGCGTCCGGACGGCGGGAGCGGCCCGGTCCTCACGTTCTGCGGCGACAGCGATGCCCATATCGTGCGCGGGCTCATCGCCATCCTGTTCGCGATGTTCTCCGGCAAGCACGCCGATGAAATTCTGTCAGCCGATGCGATTGCGCTGTTCGAGCAACTGGGCCTGCGCGAGCATCTCACCCCGCAGCGCTCGAATGGTTTCCGTTCGATGGTCGAGCGCATCCGTTCCGACGCGCGCGCGGCGCTGGCGGCATAACGCTATTTGCGCCGGCGGCGCTGCTGGCCGAGCCCCATCTGCTTGGCGAGATGCGAGCGCGCGGCCGCATAGTTCGGCGCCACCATCGGATAGTCCGACGCCAATCCCCATTTCTCCCGGTACTGCTCCGGCGTCATGTTGTATTGGGTGCGCAGATGACGCTTGAGCGACTTGAACTTCTTGCCGTCCTCCAGGCACACGATGTGGTCGGGCGTGATCGATTTCTTGACCGAGATGGCCGGCTTCGGCGGCTCGGTCGGCACCTCGCCGTGTCCACTGGAGACCCGCGTCAGGGCCGAATGCACTTGGCCGATCAGCGCCGGTAGATCGGCGGACGGCACCGAATTGTTGCTGACATAAGCGGAGACGATGCTCGCCGTCAGCTCGATGAACGTTCCGCCTGACGTATTGTCGCTCATGACTGTTGTTCCTGCCGTCTTTTGATCTTCCGGGACCGCCGACTGGACGCTATGTCTTTGCGTATTCGACGCTTTAGTCGTCGAGACCTGCACCGAACGGTCAAAATAGAATCGGAAACCAAGATTTACCGAATTACTATTCTTGTCCTGTGGAGAAGGCAAGAAGTGATTCGGCTTTTCGGCCAAATGATTCTTGGCAATTGTTATGGTCTTCTGGGAGATACAGATCAAATCATCGCGAGGCCTGTTTTCGCGGCCTCGATCGGTAGATGTGAATTGTCTATTGCTCGCTCGATTCAAGCCCCCGAGAGGTCCGGACATGGCAGCCGATCGCCCCATGAAGGTCATCAAGCCCGCCGACGCGTGGAAGAAAGAGCTCACGCCCGAGCAGTACCGCGTCACTCGGCAACACGGCACCGAGCCCGCATTCACGAGCCCCCTCAACCGCGAAAAACGCGCCGGCATGTTCAACTGCGTGTGCTGTGGCGCGCCGCTGTTTTCCTCCACCACCAAGTTCGATTCGGGTACCGGATGGCCGAGCTTCTGGGCGCCGGTCGAGATGGGCGCGGTGAGCGAGCACGATGATCGCTCGTGGTTCATGCGGCGGACGGAAGTGCGCTGCGCATCATGCGATGCGCATCTCGGTCACGTCTTTCCCGATGGACCGAAGCCGACCGGCGCGCGCTATTGTATGAACGGCGTCGCGCTCAAATTCGAGCCCGGCGACCGCGAGAAGATTTGAAGCGCGCTCTGGTGTATCGATCTTCCCGCGTCGCGCTAGGAATTGCTCTCGATATGCGAGCGGAGCTCGCCGATCGAGCCGAACCTGACGGTTCCGTGCGGGAGCTTGGCCTCGATCGAGCCATCGGCGTAGAGCGTATAGGCCATGCCGTCGACAACCCCGGACTTCAGGATGGCAGCGGCGGATTCGGAGGCCACAGGCTCGGCACGGCGCTCCTGCACTGGGGCGGGCTGGGCCGGAGCCGCCTGAGCGGGTGAAGCGTAATCCGCGTAACGCGGAATCTCGTCCGCTCGCGGCTGCGGTTCGGCCCCGTTGCGACCGGATCGCGCGTCGGCGGGCCAGAAGGCGTCGAAATTCTCCGATTGGGCCGCAGGGCGCGCCGCGGCGGGCTTCGAGCGAAACAGAAAATCGAGCCGCGATCCCTTGGGCGTTTCCGCAGGTGCGGCGCTGGCGCGCTCGTCGGCGCCGACCCGCGGCTCCGGCGCCGGTTCCGCGCTCAACGGCCGGGCCTGCTGCGACGCAGAATGCCCGGCATGCCCGGCGCCATTGGGGGACAGCGGGACCTCGTCGTCGTCCGCGACCACCGACGCTTCGGACCGGCTAGGCCGCTCCGTGCGCGGAATGCTCGAGCGCAACCGCTCGATTGCGGCGGCCGACACCTCGACCGCCGATGGCGGAGGTGCCGGATAAGGCTCAACTGCGCGGCTCTCACGTGCCGGTGCCTCCGGCCGTGGTCGCGGCGCCATCGGGATGTTCGGCGGCGGCGACGGACGGGGACTGGCGACGGCCGCGGGTGCTGGCGGGGCGGCGGCAACGGCTGACGCGGCGACAGCAGGGGCAGGCGCGGGAGCGACGGCAGGCTCCGTCGTATCGGCCGCCGGGCGTGCGGCGGGCCGCGGCGCAGGGCGTGCGCGCAGGGCTTCTCCGACGCGGCCAAGCTCGGTGACCACCGCCGACAGGCCGATCAGGATGAGGCCGCCGGTGAGCGCCGTGGTGCCTGCGATGATGGAGGTCGTGCCGAGGCTGAACTCGCTGATCGTGCTGCCGAATCCGATCGTGGCGATGCCCGCCGCGGCAACCACGATACCCAATATCAGCAACATTACGGACATACGCCTACGCCCCAGCCGGAACCCGCCGTATCAAGTGGCAGCCCGGTGCTATGGTTACTAAAGAATTTTGGCCCCGTTCCGGTTCGGCCGCAATGACAAATGTGACACAGATGCGTCCAAATCCGACTCGTGACACAAATTTCTTGCGGCGCCACCGGACAACTTGCCGGAGCCGGGAATCGGCTCACTTCCGTCCGCTCAGACGGCACCGCGGAGCCGATCGCGGACAACAACCGGCGGACACAAATCCGCTCCCCGCGCCGCAACTGAGGATCGCGGCCGCTGCCGCGCGACGGCGGCTGCAAAAATCAGCCGCGATCTAAAGACCGGCGTTCTGTTGCGCCACCATGCAATACAGCATCGGGATCGAGAGCATGGTGTTGATGCGCGACGTCATGCCGGCAAGCCGCGCCGCCGCAGCTTTTTCATCGGCCGAGGCTTGCACCAGGCCGAGCACCTTCTTCTGGTTGGGCCAGATGATGAACCAGACATTGAACGCCATGATGAGCGCGAGCCACATGCCGATGCCGATCGTATAGACCGGCTTCTGAAGGGTCAGCGCCTGGACGATGTGGCCCTTCTGCCACGCGAGGATCAGGCCGAGCACGACGGTTGCAAGCGCGGCGTAGCGGAACCAGAACAGAACATTGGGCGCGATGTACTTGGTAATCGCGGCGCGATGCTCGGCCGGCTCGATTTTCGGGACCGTCGGGGTCTGCACGAAATTCAGGTACCAGAGCAGGCCCATCCACATGATGCCGGCCATGATGTGCAGCCAGCGCCAGAAGAACGTCCACCAGGCCGAGTCGAACCGGATGAATTGTCCGCTCACCAGGCCCACGATGACGATGAGCACGATCAGCAGGGCAACGCCCGCTGCGAGCGTCTTCTCGAGCGATTGGAAAAAGGCGACCATGGTTCACCCCCAATTTTGTCCCAAGGCGCGCTAGTGTCCCGATTCCGAAGTTCGTAATCAGTTGCGCCGCACTCTCATGCGAACTTCGGAATCAAAGCGACGCTAGCAACTCTATGATTCTAGTGCCCCTTTTGAACCCGAAGTTCGCAATCGGACTTGCTGCACGACTTTGCTGCACGTTGTGTCCGAACTTCGGGTTAGGGGCACTAGGTACGATAGCACAGGGGCTGGTCCGCTCAACGGCGGCTCACGGGCCGTCCACTGGCCGTTCTCTTGCATCCTTTGAGCCTTTGGGGGTTGATCCATAACGCCGGAGATACGACTTTAGCGGGGCGCGACGAACGCGATTCCCTAATGATCATCGAGGAGTAAGCCGATGTCTTTCACGTTGCCCGACCTTCCCTATGCCTATGATTCACTTGCCCCCTACATGTCGCGCGCAACGCTCGAATACCACCACGACAAGCATCACCTCGCCTACGTCAACAACGGCAACAACCTGCTCAAGGGCACCGAGTGGGAAGGAAAGTCGCTGGAAGAGATCGTGAAGGGGGCCTTCGGCAAGAACCCCGGCCTCTTCAACAATGCCGGCCAGCACTACAACCACATTCATTTCTGGCAGTGGATGAAGCCGAACGGCGGCGGCGACAAGATCCCGGGCAATCTGGAAAAGAAGATCATCGCCGATCTCGGCTCGGTCGCGAAGATGAAGGAGGACTTCATCCAGGCCGGCGTCACCCAGTTCGGGTCCGGCTGGTGCTGGCTCGTGGTCAAGGACGGCAAGATCGCCATCACCAAGACCGCAAACGGCGAAAATCCGCTGGTGCACGGCGGCCGGCCGATCCTCGGCTGCGACGTCTGGGAGCATTCCTACTACATCGACTATCGCAACCGGCGGCCCGACTACCTCAAGGCCTTCGTCGATCATCTCGTCAATTGGGAATACGCGGCCAAGATGTTCGACGCGGCGATGAAGTAAGCCCTTCGCCCGTGGCCGTTGCGACCGCCATCCCCGCGCCCTCATTCCGGGAACTGGCGGCGAGCCGTGGCTTCGACCGGCTCGCCGTCTTGGCCTTGTGCGTTATCGGCGTCATCGCGTGTCTGACCTTCCGCGACTACGGGCTAAGCTGGGACGATTACGTCCATTCCGAGTACGGCGATCGGCTGCTCGAGTTCTACGCATCGGGCCTGCGTGACCGGCGCGCCTTGTCCTTCGTGAACCTCTACTATTACGGCGGCGGTTTCGACCTGCTTGCAGCGCTGGCGGCCAAGGTGCTGCCGTTCACGCTGTTCGAGACGCGCCGCCTCATGGGTGCCGCCGTCGGAATACTCGGCCTGTTCGTCACCTGGCGGATCGGCCGGCGCATCGGTGGGCCGCCAGCCGGGCTGCTCGCGCTTCTCCTGCTCGCCGCGTGTCCGCTCTACTACGGCCACATGTTCATGAACCCGAAGGATTCGCCCTTCGCGGTGGCGATGGCGATCTTCCTCCTCGGAGTCGTGCGCGCCTTGCTGGAATATCCGCGACCGTCGGTCGCGACGATCGCGCTCGTCGGCATCGGCTTCGGCCTGTCGTTCGGCTCGCGCATCATGGGCGCATTCGGCGCGATCGCCGCGCTCGCAGCCGTCGCCTTGATCTTTGCGACCGAGGCGCGCGCGGATGGCGGCCGGACCGCCGGCGCGAGGCTCGGCCGCTTCGTGCTGGCGCTCGTGCCCGCCCTGGTGCTGGCCTATGCGGTGATGGCGCTGGTCTGGCCCTGGTCGGTGCTCGATCCACTCAATCCGTTGCGCGCCGTGGAATACTTCTCGCACTTCTTCGAGAAGCCGTGGGATGAGGTCTTCGATGGGCGCCTGATCCCGGTCCCGGACATGCCGCGCGACTACGTGCCGACGCTGCTCGCGCTCAAGCTGCCGATCGTCTTTTCCGTGCTGGGCTTCGGCGGCGCAGCTGGCGCGCTCATCGCCGCGGCGCGCCGCGATGTCGCAGCCAGCCGCCGCGCCGTCTTTCTGCTGCTCGCGCTCGCCGCCATCTTCCCGCTCGCGATCACGGTCGCGTTGCGGCCGGCGATGTACAATGGCATCCGCCATTTCGTGTTCGTGCTGCCGCCGCTGGCGGTGCTCGGCGGCCTCGCCGGTGTTGCGCTCGCCAATGCCGCGCCGCGGCGCTGGCGCTTTGCGCCGATCGTGGTCGCCGTCGCTGTGGCGATCGGCATCGCCTTCCCGGTGGCCGCAATGGCGCGGCTGCATCCCTACGAGTACACCCACTTCAACTGGCTCGCCGGTGGCGCCGCCGGCGCGCGCGACCACTATATGCTCGACTACTGGGGCCTCTCCTTCAAACAGGCGTCGCAGCAATTGCTGGCGAAGCTCGCCGAGCGGCACGAGACCAAGCCCCCTGCCCGCCCCTGGAAGATCGCCGTCTGCGGTCCGCACCGCTCGCCGCAGGTCGAGCTCGGACGCGATTTCGAGACCACCTGGGATCCCAAAGGCGCCGACTTTGCGATGATGCTCGGGGAGTTCTACTGCGCCAGGCTCGACGCGCCGCTGATCGGCGAGATCGTGCGCGATGGCGTCGTCTATGCCCGTCTCTATGATATCCGCGGACGGTCGATCCCGACGCTGTTGACGCAACCCGGGCTCTGAGCCCGCGCCACTGATATTTTTTGCCTCCCCGGAGGGACTGCCATGCCGCGCGCTTTCGTCTTCGACGCCTATGGAACGCTGTTCGACGTGCACGCCGCTATCGGCCGCCACCGTGCCGCGGTGGGTGCGGATGCCGACCGGTTCTCCGACCTGTGGCGGACAAAACAGCTCGAATACACCTGGACGCTGACGCTCGCCGGTAGCTATCTCGACTTCTGGGCCTTGACCGAGCGCGCGCTCGACTACGCCTTCGCGCGGTTTCCATCGGTCGACAAGTCACTCAAGCCGAAGCTGCTCGACGCCTATCTGACGCTCGATGCCTTCCCCGACGCGCGCGCGGCGCTGCGCGACCTCAAGGCACGCGGCGAAACCACTGCGATCCTATCGAACGGCACACCCAAGATGCTCGCGGCGGCAGTCGCGGCCTCCGGCATCGCGCTCGATGCCGCGCTCTCGGTCGATGCCATCCGCATCTACAAGCCGCGGCGCGAGGTCTATGCGCTGGTCACCGAGCGCTTCCGGCTCGCGCCCGCCGACGTCGTCTTCGTGTCCTCGAACCGCTGGGACGTGATGGGCGCCGCCGCCTTCGGCTTCCGCACGGCCTGGGTCAATCGCGCGGGCATGCCCGAGGAATACGGGCCGGCGCCGGCGGCGGTGCTGGCCGATCTCGGCGGGCTCCTGGTGCTGTGATCCCCCACATGGGTTGCGTTGACGACCTGTCGGCGGCATCGCTACTATCGCACAAAACAAGACTTGCACTCGGGAGGAAGACAAATGCGCTTTGCCCTTACGCTTCTGCTCGCCATGGTGGTGGCGCCGATCGTGTCCTTGCAGACCGCGCAGGCACAGGACACGGCCTATTACGTCGTGAGCTACATCGACGTCGCGCCGGCGAACCGCGGCGCGGCCACCAGCCTGCTGCGGCAGCTCGCCACTGCGAGCCGCAAGGACGCGGGCAATACGCGCTTCGAGGTCCTGCAGCGCACGACGCCGTCCAATCAGTTCGCGATCGTGTCGGCCTGGAAGGATCAGAAGGCCTACGACGCCCACGCCGCCGCCGCGCACACCAAGGAATTTCGCGACAAGATCAAGCCGTTCCTGATCAGCGCGATCGATGATCGCACGCACAACGGCATGGAGATCGCGGCGGAGGGAGCCAAGAGCGCGTCCGGCGCGATCTACGTGGTCACCCATGTCGACGTGCCGCCGCCGAAGAAGGACGATTGCATCGTGGCGCTCAAGGCGCTGGTCGCGGCCAGCCGGAAAGAGCCGGGCTCGGTGCGCTTCGACATTTTCCAGCAGGGCAGCCGGCCGAACCATTTCACCGTGGTCGAAATCTGGAAAGGCCAAAACGCCTACGACAGCCACATCACCGCCGCCGACACCAAGAAATTCCGCGACCAGCTCACGCCGATGAGCGGTGCGCTCTACGACGAGCGGCTTTACAAGGCGCTCTGAGCACTTTCGCAACCGAAAGACTGAGCAGCAAGTATCGACCCCGCGAGCAGGCTCGCGGGGTCGATCAATCTCTCGCTTTCACTTTCTTAATGCGTCTTCCAGCGCGCCTTCGCCTCGGCGCCGGATTGCTTGAGATGGACGTGCTCGTCGACGTGGTCGACCCAGGCGAGCGGAATGTAGTGGTGCTCGCCGCCGGCATCCGGGTCGTCCTTGGTCAGCTTCACCTGATCACGCCCTTCCAGATGATCCACGGTCCCGACGTGGACGCCGTCCGACCCGAGCACTTCCATTTGTTCCTTGATCGTCACAGGTGCGACCATGAGTTCCTCCATTGCTTTGGGGATAACTCACGGCATTGGTAGGCAGTTCCCCGGCCCCACTCACCCCGCCAGCGCCGCCAGGATGCGCGCCCAGCTGCGCGTGCCCTTGTGGAACGAGGTGAGGTCGTACTTCTCGTTCGGCGAATGCACGCGGTCGTCGTCGAGCGCAAAGCCGACCATGATCGTGTCCATGCCGAGCACGCGCTTGAAATCGCCGACGATCGGGATCGAGCCGCCCTCCCCGATGGTGAGCGCCTTCTTGCCCCATTCGGCCGCGAGCGCGGCGCGGGTCTTGGCCAGCGCCGGATTGTCGAACGGAAGGTCGATCGCCGACGCGCCGGCGAAGCTCTGAAACTCGACCTTGGCGTCGGCCGGCAGCCGCGCGCACACGAAGGCGCGAAAGGCCTCGCGGATCTTGTCTGGATCCTGCGCGCCGACCAGACGGAACGAGACCTTGGCGGTCGCCTGGCCCGGGATCACCGTCTTCGCGCCCTCCCCGGTGTAGCCACCGATCATGCCGTTGATCTCGGCGGTCGGGCGTGTCGCGATCTGCTCGATCAGCAGCCGGCCTTTCTCGCCGGCCGGCACCTTGAGCCCGACGTCGGCGAGAAAATTCTCCGGCGTGAGATCGAGGCCCTTGAGATCGGCCATGACGTCCGGCGGCAAGTCCTTCACGCCGTCGTAGAAGCCGGGAATGGTGACGCGGCCGTTGTCGTCGTGCATGGCAGCGAGGATGCGCGACAGCACGCGCAACGGGTTCTGCGCCGCGCCGCCGAACAGGCCGGAATGCAGGTCGCGGTCGGCGCAGGTGAGCCGCACCTCCTCGTAGACGAGGCCGCGCAGCGAGGTCGTCACCATCGGCGTGGCGGAATCCCACATGCTGGTGTCGCAGACCAGGGCGAGGTCGGCCTTGAGCTCGCCGGCATTGTCCTTGACGAAGCCGAACAGGTGGTTCGAGCCGCACTCCTCCTCACCCTCGATCATCATGGTGATCGGCAGCGGCAATTGCCCGGTGATCGCCTTGAACGCGCGGCAGGCCTCGACGAAGGTCATGACCTGGCCCTTGTCGTCGCAGGCACCGCGCGCGACGATGATCTTGCGACCGTCGGGCAGCGTGGCGATGCGCGGCGCAAACGGCGGCGTCTCCCACAGCTCGAGCGGATCGACCGGCTGCACGTCATAGTGGCCGTAGAACAGCACGCGCGGCGACTTGCCGTTCGACGCGCCGTCGCCCTTCCCCACCACGATCGGATGGCCCGCAGTCGGACGGATGCTGGTCGCAAAGCCGATGCCGGACAGATCCTTGGCGACGTGCTCGGCCGCGGTCCGGCACTGGTCCTTGTAGGCCGGATCGGTGGAGATCGACTGGATGCGCAGGAAATCGAACAGCCGCGCCAGGCTCTGCTCGAGATCGGCGTCGATTTTTTCCAGCACGGCGGGCAGCGCTTGGGAGGGGTTCATCGCAGGCGTTCTCTAGAGGTTCGCGTTATCGCAGATGGGTATCGTCAACGAGGGTCAACGCCGCAGGATGCCGCCCATGGTGCCGCGCACGATGGCGCGGCCGACCGAGCTGCCCATCTTGCCGCCGAACGACTTGCCGATGTCGGCCGCGATCTGGCCAGCGACGCGGTTGGTGACGGAGCGCGTGACCTCGCGCGTAATGATCTGAGTGGTCGAGAGCCGCTGCCCGCGCGGACGCGAGGTGCCGAACAGGCCGCCGAGCACCGCACCGATGCCGCCCAGCACGCCGCCGAGACCGCCCGACGGCGCAGCCTCTCCGCCGGCCGGCGCCCCGGCGGGCGGCGGCGAGGTCGAGCCGGTCTGCTCGACCCGCTTCTGCAGGATCTCGTAGGCGGATTCGGAATCCACTGCCTGGTCGTATTTGCCCTTCACCGGGCTCTTGGCCATCAGCGCCTTGCGTTCCTCCGGCGTGATCGGTCCGACCCGTCCCGACGGCGGGCGCACCATGCAGCGCTCCACCATCGAGGGCGTGCCGTTGCCTTCAAGGAAGGAGACCAGCGCCTCGCCCTTGCCCAGCTCCATGATCACCTGGGCGGTGTTGAGCTTGGGATTGGGGCGGAACGTCTCGGCTGCCGCCCGCACCGCCTTCTGGTCGCGCGGAGTGAACGCGCGCAGCGCGTGCTGCACGCGGTTGCCGAGCTGAGCCAGCACCTTGTCCGGGACGTCGAGCGGATTTTGCGTGACGAAATAGACGCCGACCCCTTTCGAGCGGATCAGCCGGACGACCTGTTCGATCTTGTCCAGCAGGGCCTTCGGTGCATCGTTGAACAAGAGATGCGCCTCGTCGAAGAAGAAGCAGAGCTTGGGCTTGGCCTGGTCGCCGACCTCGGGCAGCTCCTCGAACAATTCCGAGAGCAGCCACAGCAAGAAGGTGGCGTAGAGCCGCGGGCTCTCCATCAGCTTGTCGGCGGCGAGGATATTGATGTAGCCGCGCCCGTCCCGGTCGGTGCGGATGAAATCCTTCAGCGCCAGCGCCGGCTCGGTGAAGAACTTGACCGCGCCCTGGTTCTCCAGCACGAGGAGCTGACGCTGGATCGTCCCGATGGTCGGCTTCGACACGTTGCCATATTGCACGGTGAGCTCGGCCGCATGCTCCGAGATATAGGTGAGCATGGCGCGCAGATCCTTGAGATCGAGGATCAGGAGCCCCTGCTCGTCCGCGACGCGAAAGCAGATGTTGAGCACGCCCTCCTGGACTTCGTTGAGATCCATCAGCCGCGACAGCAGCAGCGGGCCCACCTCGGAAATGGTGGCGCGAACCGGATGGCCCTGCTCGCCGAACAGGTCCCAGAACACGACCGGAAATTGGTCGACCTCGTAATCGAACCCAAGGCTCTTGGCACGGGAGACGAATGCCTCCTTGGCCTCCCCCACTTCGGAAATACCGGAGAGATCGCCCTTGATGTCGGCGGCAAAGACCGAGACGCCGGCGCGCGACAGGCCCTCTGCCAGCACCTGCAACGTCACCGTCTTGCCGGTTCCCGTCGCGCCGGTCACCAGCCCGTGGCGGTTGGCGAGCGCAAGCGTCAGCACCTCGGGCTTCGTGCTCTTGCCGACGAAGATGGTGCCGTCCTTGTCGAGTTCCGCCATGCCCGCCCTTCCTGACCGATAACTTGCGACTATTGTCGCCGTGCCACCGGCGTGGTCAACCGTCACGGCCGCGCTGCGATACGAGCACACGCGCGGCGATGACCGAACCTGGGATCACGGCGTCTGTAGCAATGTATCCTCTGATCACGCGAATGTAGAGAGTGCATATTCGCGCATTGTCGCTCCGCAACATGATTCCGACGCGACTACCACCTGATGCATGAATGCCACATCGGGATGCCACTTTTTTGTCGGCGCTTGTTTTCACAAACTTCGCCAGCTTATTATGTTGGTTAACCTGCCGAGAGTGCGGGGCTGGTGAGGGGCCAATGGACGATCGTATCGGACGTCTCGTCGCCAGTGATGGCGTCGACCGCACGGCCGCGGAGAAAGCCGTCGGCACCATTCTGCGATTCTTGCCGAAGGTGGGGCGAGCCGACGTGGTGCAGCCTGCGAAACCTTCGGCTCTATACGTGATGCAGCAGGGGAAGGGCCGCCCGGCGAAATCGCCGGCGCGATTCCCGGCCCCGGCCGGTTTGTCTGGCGCTCGGTAAGCGACACGGCTGGCCAGGAGCAGGGAGAATTCAATGTCCTATCCCATCACCGACATCGAAGATATCGATGCCGATGAGGCAGAGGCGCTCAAATGCGCTGGGATCCGAACAACCGAGAAGCTGCTCGAGGCCGCCAAGAGCCCGAAGGGGCGCAAGCTGCTCGCCGGCAAGACCAGCCTGGACGAGCGCACGCTCCTGCGCTGGGCCAACATCGCCGACAAGCTCCGTATCAAGGGCATGGGCAAGGAATATGCCGGGCTCTTGTGCGAGGTCGGCGTCGATACGGTGAAGGAACTGCAATATCGCAACCCGGCGCGGCTCGCCAAGGCCATGGCCGAGGCCAACAAGAAGCGAAAGCTGGTCCGCTTTCTCCCGTCCGAAAAGCTCGTGACCCGCTGGGTCGAGCACGCCCGCAAGCTGCCGCAGAAGATCACCTACTGAGAGCCGCTTGACACCGCTCCCGGGACCGGCGCAAAGCGACGGGGCATGACGCTTGCGCGCCCCATAGCCGGCTCTGCCCGCGACGCGAAACCGTCGCCGAGCTTGCTCACGCGCCTCCTCGCGCTGGGGCGCCCCATCGTCATGGGCGTTCTCAACGTCACGCCGGACTCGTTTTCCGACGGCGGCCACTTCCTCGATCCCGCGACCGCCATCGAGCAGGCGAAACGAATGGCCGCGGAAGGCGCCGACATTCTCGACATCGGCGCGGAATCGACCAGGCCCTATGGCGGCATGGTGGCGGTGCCGGCCGACGAGGAAATGCGGCGTCTCACGCCGGTCTTGCCCGCCGTGGTGGCGCTCGGCGTGCCGGTCTCGATCGACACCATGAAGGCCGAGGTCGCGGCCTGGGCGCTCGGCAGCGGCGCCGCGATCGTCAACGACGTGTGGGGCCTGCAGCGCGACCACGATCTCGCGCGCGTGGTCGCCGAGCACGCGGTGCCTGTCATCATCATGCACAACCGCGACGCCGCCGATCCATCAATCGATATCATGGCCGATATCGCCGCGTTCTTCGCGCGCTCGCTCGAGATCGCCGCGCGCGCCGGCATCGCGCGGGAGAACATCGTGCTCGACCCGGGCATCGGCTTCGGCAAGACGCCCGAACAGAGCCTGATCGCCATCGCGCGGCTCGGCGAGCTCGCATCGTTCGGGCTGCCGCTCCTGCTCGGCGCATCGCGCAAGCGCTTCATCGACAAGGTGTCGCCCGCCCCGCCCGACCGGCGCCTGGGCGGATCGATCGCCGCCCATCTGGTCGGCGCGGCGCAAGGCGCCGCCATCATCCGCACCCACGACGTCGCGGAAACCGTGCAGGCGTTGCGCGTTGCCGCCGCCCTCAGGAGCGCCCGATGACCGACGCCGTATTCGTGACCGGATTGGCGCTGCACGCCTATCACGGCGTGATGCAGCACGAGGGCAAGGTCGGGCAGACCTTCCGGCTCGATCTCGTGCTCGACATGGATCTCACCGGCGCCTCGCGCTCCGACAAGCTCGCGGACACGGTGGGCTACGACCAGGTCGTCGACGTCGCGAGCCGCGCCTTCTGCGCCCGCCGCTACCGGCTGGTCGAAGCGGCGGCCGGCGCGGTGGCCGAGGCCGTGCTGGAGCGCTTCCCCAAGGTCACCAGCGTGCGGGTGACCGTGCACAAGCCGCACGCGCCGATCGCCGCAACCTTCGCCGATGTCGGGGTCACAATCGCCCGCGCCCGCAAGAAAAATGCCTGACGCGCTGGTCGCGTTCGGCGGCAATCTCGGCGACGTGCGCGACACGCTCGACCGCGCCGTGGCCGCGTTCTGCGACGGCAAGGACGTACGCCTGCTCGCCCGCTCGTCGGACTATCGCACGCCGCCCTGGGGCCTCGCGGATCAGCCGCCGTTCGTCAATCTCGCGATCGTGGTCGACACCAGCCTGACGCCGTGGGCGCTGCTCTCGCACGCGCAAGCCGTGGAGCGCGCGCTCGGGCGCGAACGCGGCAAGGAGCGCCGCTGGGGTCCGCGCCCGGTCGATATCGACCTCATCGCCTATGACGACCTCGCCCTCGATACGCCGGAGCTGGTCCTTCCCCATCCCCGGCTGCTCGAACGCGCCTTCGTGCTGGTCCCGCTCGCCGAGATCACGCCGGAAAGGGTCATTGCGGGGGTCAAGATCCGCGATGCGCTGGCGCAAGTTGACGCCAAGGGGATCGAACGGCTGCCGCCGCGACGGTAATCGCGGGGACGCGGCTGGCCCGCGGTTTGCACCAGCTCGTGAGCCGTTTGCACCGCGGCCTTTTGTGACGCATTTTGTGACCATGACCGAGCCCACTGCCGATGACCTCCCGCTGGCTGCCGAGTTTCCCGCCGCCACCCGCGAGCAATGGCACAAGCTGGTGGAAGGCGTGCTCAAGGGTGCGCCATTCGAGAAGCGACTCGTGGCCAAGACCTATGACGGGCTCGCCGTCGAGCCGCTCTACGGCCGCGCGGAGCGGGCGCAGCCTGTCGTCGGCCGCGCCCCGGGCACGGCCTGGTCCGTCGTGCAGCGCGTCGATCATCCCGATCCGGGCGCGGCCAACGCCGAGGCGCTGCACGACCTCGAGAACGGCGCGACCGGGCTCTCGCTCGTGTTCCAGGGATCGATCGGCGCCTATGGCTATGGCCTTGCCGCCGATGCGGCGACGATCACGCGCGTGCTCGATGACGTCTATCTCGACGCCGGCATCACGCTCGATCTCGACCTCAGCCCATACACCAAGGACGCGGCTGCGAACCTTGCGGCCTTGGTCAAGCGCCGCGGCATCGCGCCGGCTGCGACCAACATCCGCTTCGGCTTCGATCCGCTCGGCGCCGCGGCCGTCGCGGGCGGCAGCCCGCTGCCCTGGAGCGGTATCGCGCCGATCGTCAATGCCGCCATCTCCGACCTCAAGGCGCAAGGCTTTCGCGGACCGTTCGCGTCGGCCGACGGGCGCGTCATCCACAATGCAGGCGGCTCGGAAGCGCAGGAGCTGGCCTATGTGCTGGCGGCGGCGGTGGCATATCTGCGCACGCTCGAAGCCGGTGGCATCGCGCTCGATGACGCGCGTGCAATGATCTACTTCCGTCTCGTCGCCGATGCCGACCAGTTCCTGACCGTCGCCAAATTCCGCGCCCTGCGAAAACTCTGGGCGCGTGTCGAGGAAGCCTGCGGCCTTGCACCCGAGCCGGCCGTCATAACGGCCGAGACCGCCTGGCGCACGATCACCCAGCGCGACCCCTACGTGAACATGTTGCGGGCGACGATCGCCGTGGCCTCGGCCGGCTTCGGCGGTGCCGACGCAGTGACGGTGCTGCCCTTCACCATGGCATTAGGCCTGCCCGATCGCTTTGCGCGGAGAATTGCGCGAAACACTCAGCTGGTGCTGCTCGAGGAATCGAACCTCGCCAGGGTGGGCGATCCTGCCGCCGGAGCGGGCGGTATCGAGGACCTGACCGAACAACTCTGCCGCGCGGCCTGGACGCTGTTCCAGGAGATCGAGCGGGCCGGCGGCGCCGGGGCCGCGCTCGAGCAGGGACTGATCCAGAAGAACGTCGCTGCCACACGCGCCGAGCGCGACAAGGCGGTGGCGCGGCGCAAGGATGCGCTCACCGGCACCAGCAATTTCCCGGATCTCGCGGAGGCCGCAGTGGCGGTGCTCGACGTTTCGCGTGTGATGGCGCCGCCCTACCCCGCCGCAATCAGGCTCGAGCCGCTGGTGCCGGTTCGGCTGGCCGAGCCGTTCGAGCGGTTGCGCGACGCGTCGGACCGAGTGCTGACGTGGAACGGCGCGCGGCCGAAGATCTTCCTTGCCAATCTCGGCAAGCTTTCCGACTTCACAGCGCGCGCAACCTTCGCCAAGAATTTTTTCGAAGCGGGTGGGATAGAGGGTGTCACCAACGATGGCTTCGCCAGCCGCTACGAGATGATCGCGGCGTTCAAGGCTTCTGGCGCCAAGCTCGTGTGCCTGTGCTCCTCGGATGACGTCTATGCCCGCGAGGCGGTGGAAGCGGCGAAGGCGCTGCAAGCCGCCGGAGCCGATCATATCTATCTGGCAGGACGGCCGGGTGAGCATGAGGCCGCGCTGACGGCGGCCGGCGTGCAAGGCTTCATCTACGTCGGCTGCGATGTGCTGGCGACATTGCAGAGCGCGTATGAGACATTGAAGCTGAGAACGTAAAGGCAAGTCGCCACCCCATGCGTTTCAGCATCAATCTGCGAGGCGATCTGGCGAAACTCACTGACGTTGAGTTGGCAGATCGCCTGCAGGCCGCCTGGGCAGCTTATGACGCAGCTGACCGATCCAATCGATTCAAGCTGTGGTATTCACGCCGAGGGCCGCTCAGACACCCATGGTTCTATCGGATGCTCTCGGTAGCGGGCCTAAGCGGGGGCGGCGGTCTTTATCTTGGATTGGGGCCATTCATCCGCCACGATGCCTATGGTCAGCATCTGACCCTGTGCGAGATAAAAGACCTGACCGACGAGGTGGAACGGCGCATGGAGCACAGGAAGTGTGCCCGGACATGAGCGCCGACCAGAACGTCCACCGCGTTTTCCAACGGACATTTCGACCTTTGCTGCAGCGCATGATAGGATGCAGCGGACCCACCTTGTGATAACGCCGATGGTCAGGATTCCGGATTTCACCCAGGTCGAGTTTGCCGAAGGCTCCGTCGCGGCCGGCACCGCCGCGGCGGCCCCGTGGCTCACGCCGGAAGGCATCGCGGTGAAGCCGGTCTACGGCGCGGACGACGTCGCGGGCCTCGACTTCCTCGACACCTATCCCGGCATCGCGCCCTATCTGCGCGGCCCCTACCCCGCGATGTACGTCACCCAGCCCTGGACCATCCGGCAATATGCCGGCTTCTCCACGGCGGAGGATTCCAACGCCTTCTATCGCCGCAACCTCGCCGCCGGGCAGAAGGGCCTGTCGGTCGCCTTCGATCTCGCCACCCACCGCGGCTACGATAGCGATCATCCGCGCGTCAGCGGCGACGTCGGCATGGCGGGCGTGGCGATCGATTCGATCTACGACATGCGCACGCTGTTCAACGGCATCCCGCTCGACCAGATGTCGGTGTCGATGACCATGAACGGCGCGGTGCTGCCGGTGCTCGCGCTCTACATCGTCGCCGCCGAGGAGCAGGGCGTGCCGCCGGAAAAGCTCTCCGGCACGATTCAGAACGACATCCTCAAAGAATTCATGGTGCGCAACACCTACATCTATCCGCCGGAGCCGTCGCTGCGCATCATCTCCGACATCTTCGCCTTCACCGCGGCGCATATGCCGAAGTTCAACTCGATCTCGATCTCCGGCTATCACATGCAGGAGGCGGGCGCGACGCAGGACCTCGAGCTCGCCTATACGCTCGCCGACGGCGTCGAATATGTGCGCGCCGGCCTCAAGGCCGGGCTCGACATCGATCGCTTTGCGCCGCGCATTTCATTCTTCTGGGCAATCGGCATGAACTTCTTCATGGAGGTCGCCAAGATGCGGGCGGCGCGCCTGCTCTGGGCGAAGCTGATGAAGGAGTTCAATCCGAAGGACGCCCGTTCGCTGTCGCTGCGCACCCATTGCCAGACCTCGGGCTGGTCGCTGGCCGCGCAGGACGTATTCAACACCGTGGTGCGCACCGCGATCGAGGCGATGGCAGCGACGCAGGGGCACACCCAGTCGCTCCACACCAACGCGCTCGACGAGGCGCTCGCGCTGCCGACCGATTTCTCCGCGCGCATCGCCCGCAACACCCAGATCGTTCTGCAGCAGGAATCAGGCACGACCCGCATGGTCGATCCCTGGGGCGGCTCGTTCTACGTCGAGCGGCTCACCTACGAGCTCGCCAGGAGCGCCTGGAGCCATATCCGCGAGGTCGAGGAAATGGGCGGCATGGCCAAGGCCATCGAGGCTGGCCTGCCGAAGCTGCGCATCGAGGAAGCCTCGGCGAAGACCCAGGCTCGCATCGATGCCGGCCAGCAGGCGGTGATCGGCGTCAACAAGTACCGTCCGGAGCGGGACGCCACCGTCAGCCTGCTCAAGGTCGACAACGCGGCGGTGCGGCAGCTCCAGCTCAACAAACTCACCCGCCTCAAGCGCGAGCGCGACCCGAAGGCCGTCGCCGACGCGCTGTCGACACTGACGCGCAACGCCGCCGGCGGCAACGGCAACCTGCTCGCGCTCGCGATCGATGCCGCGCGCGCCAAGGCCACGGTAGGCGAAATCTCATCTGCGCTGGAACAGGTCTACGGCCGCCACCGGGCGGAGATCAAGGCGATCACCGGCGTCTACAAGCGGGAGGTCGGCGCCATGTCGGAAGCCGTCGCGCGCGTCCAGAAGCTCGTCACCGAGTTCGAGGCCAATGAAGGCCGCCGGCCGCGTATTCTGGTTGCCAAGGTCGGCCAGGACGGCCACGACCGCGGACAGAAGGTGATCGCCACCGCCTTCGCCGATCTGGGCTTCGATGTCGATATCGGCCCGCTGTTTGCGACGCCTGATGAAGCGGCCCGCCAGGCGGTGGAGAACGACGTGCATGTGCTCGGCGTCTCCTCGCTCGCGGCCGCACATCTCACCCTCGTGCCGGAGCTCAAGGCCGCGCTGACGAAGGAAGGACGCGACGACATTATGATAGTCGTCGGCGGCGTGGTGCCGCCGCAGGACTATGCCGAGCTCGAGCGCGCCGGCGCCGCCGCGATCTTCCCGCCCGGCACCGTGATCGCGGAGGCGGCGGAAGACTTGATCAGGAAGCTCAATCAACGGCTCGGCCACGGCAAAGCGGCAGCCGAGTAGTCCATCCAGCCGCCATCTTTACAACACCAGACGCCTCGTATGGTCGGCCGCCTCTGCATTCCGGGGGGATAGCGCGCCAATGTCTGCGTTCGAACCGACGCCTCAAGCGGCGAACGATACCACTGCGCCGCCTGATACGTTCTGCCTCTATCTCGCGAAGCAGTTCATCGCCCACAGGGGATTCACGGTCGGGACGGTAGCGGAGGCGGCCGAGCTCGCGGCGCACAGCGACATCGTGCTCTCGCGCCACGACGGTTTCACGCTCACGATCGCCTGCATGATCGATCGCGAGACCTACCCCGGCAAGACGTTCGACCTGTCGCCGCAAACGGTGGAGGACATCGGCAAGGCCTGCCTCAAGTACAGCGGCAAGGTGAACTTCAACAAGCTGCCGGTGATGATCCAGATCTTCGAGGTCGGCCCGGCCAGCGCCGACCAGCGCGAGCGGCTCAAGCCGTTCAAGAAATCGTCGCTGTTTTCCAAGGTCGTGCCATCCGCCTGGGTCGTCGATACGATCTCGGCCACGGTGTGGACCAATGCGCGCTTCGGCGGATTGCTGTCCCTCAAGCGCGTCATCGAGAAGCTGCTGCGGGCGCCGCGCCAATCCGATGAGACGTTGCGGCCGCGCACCGTCGCCGTGCAGGACCAGGGCTTCGCCTGGTTGACCTACGCCATGCTCGCCGTCCTGATCGGGGTCTTCGCCGCCGAGCTTCTGTACGGCATCGGCGACTGGAGCAAGGCGCTGCAGCCGACGATCGCCACCTTGGTCTCGTTCGGCGGGCTGACCGGTCCGCTGGTGATCCAATCCGGCGAGTGGTACCGGCTGTTCTCCGCGCCGCTTCTGCACGGCGACGTCTTCCATCTCGCCCTCAACTGCGTTGCGCTCTACCTCGCCGGCAACATCCTCGAAGGACTCGTCGGCCGTGCCTGGTTCGCGGCCCTGTTTGTGGTCGGCGCGCTCGGCGGCTCGCTGCTGTCGCTGGCGCTCAATCCCGACTCGCTCGTCTCGGTCGGTGCGTCCGGCGCGGTCATGGGACTGTTCGCGGCCATCTTGGCGGCGAGCTTCCACTTCCCGTCCGGCGCGGAACGGACCGGACTGCAGATGGCGGCAATCTATGTGCTGCTGCCCTCCCTCCTGCCGCTGGCCTCGGTGTTCAAGGGGCAGAGGGTCGATTATGCCGCGCATTTCGGTGGGGCGATCGCCGGCGCAGCGCTCGGCCTCGTCCTGCTCGCGATCTGGCGGCACGACGAGCCGCACCCGCGCTGGCGCGGCGTTGCGGCCGTAACAGCGCTTGCGGGGCTCGTGGCCTTCGCCTACCCGGTGCTGCCCGCGGTGCGGGGCTATCCGGTGGCGGTGCTCGGCGCCGCGCTCATTCCGCAAGCAGACCTGCCGCAAACGGATGCCGCGGCCAAGGCGCAGTCCGCTGAGCTGGTTGAACGCTATCCACGCGATCCGCGCGGGCATCTGATCCGCGCCCGCGTCCTCCTGGTGGCGCAGGATGAGGCCGGCGCCGAACGCGAATTGCGCGCCGGGCTGGCGGAGGAAAAGGTGTGGCGGACGCTGTTCAAGCCCGACCTCGCGGCAGCGCTGCGCACGACCCTCGCGCTCGTGCTCGCCAAGGATCGAGTGGACGAGGCCAGGACCGTCGCCCGTCCGGTCTGCGACACGGTCTCATCGGGACCTTTGCGCGACGCGCTCGACCAGATGAAGCTCTGCCAGAGCTGATCGCACTTAAAATGAAAGACCGGCCGTCGCCGCCCGGTCTCTCATGGATTCCCCGCGCAAGGCTACTGCGCCTTGCCTTCGACCACCTCGTGCTTCGCCTCCGGCTTGTCCACGATCTTGCGCACGTGGCGCACGACGTGGTCGGCGACGATGGCGTGCGCCTCCGCGGTCGGATGAATCGCGCCGCTGTAGAGGCCGGCATAGGCCGGCTGCAGGATGTCGAACAGCGGCGTGCCTTCGCGATGCGTGTGGGCCAGCAGGAAAGCGTCGTTCGGCGTGCGGAACAGCCGCCAGTGATGCGCGTAGGGCAGCGTCGCCGCCGGCGAATAGGGCTTGAAGTCGTCCCCGTTCGCAGGAATTCGCGGCACCCGCATGTTGATGCCGTCGGCCAGCGTGCGCTTGGGATCACGCGCGCACAGCCCGCGCTTGGTGAATTCCGGGATGTGATCGGTCACCAGCGTGAAGCCCGTGCCGACCCCGGTCGCGAGATTGGCCGGACATCCCGCGCGGCTCTTGCCCCCGGCGATGCATTCCAGGCGGCCGAGGAAATCCTTGAGGAAATCCGCGGTCTCCGCCAGGCGCTGGCGGCCGAGCTTGAGGCCGGGATGCACGTCCATGCCGAGCGTCGGATTGGAGCCGCAGAGCGCGCCGGTCTCGTCGTATTGGATCGGCTCGTAGGAGGACTGCACCACCCGCGCGGGCGGAACGCCGAAGCCCTCGTGCAGCGCGTCCTTGAGCGCCTTCATGCGTTCGTCCAGCACCTCGAGATAGACGCGCGAGACGTCCGGCCCGAAGCGCATGGAACCGCCGGCGAGGCCGGCGATCGGGGCGAGGTCGGCGACGTTCTCGGTGAGCGCATAGGCCGCGAGCGCGCCGAAGCCCACGTCGTTGCCGCCGATCGACAGGAGCGCGACGTCGATCGGACGCTTGCGTAATTGCGGCGGGCACCAGGTCTTGCCGATCCGCTCTGCCGATACTTGCTTGCTGCCGTGCGAGAAGTTCGGCAGCGTGTAGCTCGCATTCTGCGAGCGGGCGCCGCGGCAGATGAGATCGGCCAGCTGGTCGAGCTGGGCGCGCACCTTGCCGCCGGGAATCTCCGCCGCCCCTTCGCGCGGGTCCATGTCGAGGAACAGGCCCGCCGTGATCTCGGCGCCGGAGCAGGCGAGGCTCGCGAGCGTGATCGAACGATGGCGGTTCTCGAGCGCGAGCTCGATCGACACGCGGAAGGGATAGCCGTACTGCGAGCGATGGCAGTCGCGGCTCAGCCAGCGCGCCGCCGCCCTCTCGAACGCGGCACGGAATTCGCTGGAGCCCAGCGGATAGAAGCGCTCGGCCGCCTCATCGTCGAGCAGCCGCCGCGGCAACACCTTGGGATCGTACTGGTCGTCGCCGGAGGCGAGGCCGTAATTGGGCGCCGGGGCGCCCTTGGTCACGCCCCGCGACGCGACGCTCTCGCGCACTAGGGTCGGATCGTAGACCATCTGGCGCGAGGCACTGAACTGGACGGGCTTGTCGGGATTGCTCTCGCCGGAGGCAAAGGAATCGCCGAGCGCCACGATGAAGATGTCCTCGACCACCACCTCGGGCTCGGTGAGCTCGCGGCCGTCGGGCAGCTTGACCGTGACCGAGACGCCGGAATGGGCACGCTCGAGCGCGTAGGGCACCCGCGCGATGGTGAGCTTGTCCTTGCAGGCGAGCTTCTTGCTCTCGGGCTTGCCGCCGGCCTTGCGCGGCTGCCAGGTCCAGACGCAATCGCCGTTGGCGCCGGCGAGCTGCTCGGGGGCAAGCCGGATCGCGACCGTGTGCGCTTCCGGCATCACGTAGTCTTCCTTCGCCGTGCCCCAGGAATATTTGCGCTCGCAGACCGTCGCGTAGCGCCGCGGGCGGCCGTTGCTGTCGTAGCAGGTCTCGCCTACGGTCTGCGCCGCCCAGCCCATCCGCGACTGCTGATAGCGCTTGCCGGCCGTTGCCGCGCAGCGGTCCGGCGACGAGGCATCCTTGCAATCGGGATTGTTGAGCGCCCGCTCGGTGCGCCAGATGATGTCAGGCGGCAGCGGGTTCGCGGGATCGCCGCGCGCTGCGTTGAAGGCGGCCTCGTGCAGCGCGAACGACTTGGTCGGCTTGAAGAACCGGAACGGGTTCTCGACCTCCCAGATCAGATCGGCGGCAAAGCCGGAGCTGACCGGAAGGCTTGCAGTGATGGTAAGGCTGGCGAATAGAGTGGCGGTGGCACAAGCGAAAGCGCGCGCTTGTCGACGCATACTTCACCTCCCCGACCCCATCCGAGGGTTATAGTAGCGTACGTTGTGCTCCGCGGCGAGAAAACTTCACTGACTTTTAACCAGGCGGGACGACTTCATCCCTCGGCGAGATAAGCATTTGAAGCCAATCGGAAATATCCACCGGCCGGGGAACGGCTGGGATAACGGCGCGACCACCCGTGCGTGCCGATCTGGGGCAAATTTATGTCCGCGCGGAACCCGGTAACTCCCGACCTTGCGAATCTCGCCCGCGGCATCCGCGCCGGCGAGCGCGCCGTCATCGCCCGCGCCATCACGCTGGTGGAAAGCCGGCGCAGCGACCACCAGAAGGCGGCACGGCGCCTGGTGCAGGACCTCTTGCCCGCGACCGGCAAGGCGGTGCGCGTGGGCGTCACCGGCGTTCCGGGCGTCGGCAAGTCCACCACCGTCGATGCGCTCGGAACCGTCCTCACCGGCAAGGGCCACAAGGTGGCAGTGCTCGCCGTCGATCCGTCTTCGGCGCGCAGCGGCGGCTCGATTCTCGCAGACAAGACGCGCATGGCGCGGCTCGGCAACGACCCCAACGCCTTCGTGCGCCCCTCCCCGTCGTCCGGCACGCTCGGCGGTGTCGCGGCGAAGACGCGGGAGTCGATGCTGATCTGCGAGGCGGCGGGCTACGACGTGGTGCTGGTCGAGACCATCGGCACCGGCCAGTCCGAGACCATGGTCGCCGACATGACCGACTTCTTTCTGGTGCTGATGTTGCCGGGCGCCGGCGATGAGCTGCAGGGCCTCAAGAAGGGCGTGATCGAAATCGCCGACATGATCGCGATCAACAAGGCCGACGGCGACAACATCAAGCGCGCCAAGGGCGCCGCCGCCGAATATCGCGCGGCGCTGCATATTCTGTCGCCGCGCTCGCCGAACTGGTCGCCGCCGGTCGTGACCTATTCGGCGCTGACCGGTAACGGCATCGCCGAGCTGTGGGCGAGCGTGCTCGACCATCGCGAACGCATGAGCAAGTCGGGCGAGCTTGCCGCCCACCGGCGCGAGCAGCAGGTGAAATGGATGTGGGCGATGCTGGAGGACCGCGTGTTCGCGCGGCTCAAGACGGACTCGAGCCTCAAGGCGAAGCTGCCGCGCATCGAGGCGGCCGTGGCCGACGGGCGCATGTCGCCGGCGGTCGCGGTCGACGAGATCGCAGCGGCGTTGGGGGTCTAGCCACTCGCGTCGGTGGTTCACGCCCCCGGCACCGTCGCCGGATCGACCTTCGACATCGGAATCGCGGCTTCCATGACGATCGTCGCCGCCACCGGCAACGCGAGCCGGTCGCTTCCGTTGAGCATCTGCCAGCGCGCGGCGCAGGCGAGATCGTACGGCCAGTCGGACGGCGCGCGGGCCAAGGCCCGCAATTCTCCCAGCACCTCGGTCCAAAGCTGTGCCAGGGCGGCGCGCGGCGTGATGCGCGGCATGTGCGCCGACGGCAACCGCGGCACTCCAAATCGGGGCGTGCCGATCATTCGCGCCGCATAGCTGATGATGTCCTCCATGTCGGGCAGCAACGCGCGGCTTGCCTGCGGCACCGCGTCCAGGACATAGGCCCAGATGCTGTAGGGCGGCTGGGTGAGGTTCTCGAACACGATCCAATTCAACGTATCGCTGAAGTAGTATTTCTCCCCGTTGGTGGTCACGACCTCGGGCATGATCTCGTTGGGATCGAGCTTCCGCGGCTCGATGATGGCCCTGCGGACCGACATCTGCGCGGCAAAGCCCGCGAGCGCGCCGATGCCGGTCAGGATGGTCTCCAGATGAACCGGCCCGCCCTGCCTGATCTCCTTCGCCGCCAGCATGGTGGCGATGGTCCGGCCGGCGGCCTCGCGTTCGGAATCGATGGACAGCATCGGCGAGGCCCAGAGGTCGCGTGGGGCGGATATCGGATGACGTGGAAGGTTTATCGGTCGCGCGAACGCTCCAGTTCGTGACCTTGCGAAAGGACGAACGTGGTGCGCTTATTGGTCGGATCGGCAGTGTGGATTCCCCCCGCCGCCGAAACCGATATACCCGGTGGAGCGTTGGCGGTTCCTTACCGGCCTCTCGCAAAAATGCTTTCAGGGCGTTTACGATAAGGGCGCAATGGCGGCGACGATTCTCATCACCGGCTTCGGCCCGTTTCCCGGCGCGCCGTACAATCCGACCGAGCCGCTGGTCGCGGCGCTGGCGCGGCGGCGCGCGGCGCCCTTCGCCCATGTGCGGCGCGTCGCGCACGTCTTCCGCGTCAGCTACGAGGCGGTGGACTGCGAGTTGCCCGCGCTGCTCGCGCGCGAAAAGCCCGATGTCCTGCTGATGTTCGGACTGGCGGTGCGCACCAGGCACATGCGGATCGAAACCCGCGCCCGCAATGCCTGCTCACGCCGGTTGCCGGACGCCGGCGGCCAGGTTCCGGTCGGCGTCACCATCGTTCCGCACGCGCCGGCGACACTGCCGCTGCGCGCGTCGGGACAACGACTGGTCGCGGCCGCGCAATCGGCGGGCGTGCCGGCCGCGCTGTCGCACGACGCCGGGCGCTACCTTTGCAACTATCTGTGCTGGCGGGCGGCCGAGGCCGGGAACAACAGCGGGCCACGGCTGACCGCGTTCATCCATGTGCCGCTGGTGCGGCGCGGCCGCGTGGTGGGCTCGCGTCGGCCGCCGCTGACGCTCGACGATCTCATCCGCGCCGGCGAAGCGATCGTGGAAGCCGCGCTGGCCGTGCCGCGCTGATCGTCCCGTTCGTTAACGCTAATCACGGATGCTGCCGCCGTCCCGGTCCGGCACACGGCTTCTGGCCCCACATTTGTACGAGAGCGCATACACATGGGAGCCGACGCCATGGAACTCGATCGCCGCCACGTCTTCGCGCTCGCCGCCGGCGCGACCGCGGGCGCCGCCGTCTCGCCGGCGCAAGCCGCGCCCGCCGCCTCGCCTGCCTCCGCACTCGGCGTCGATGCCAGCCAGTTCGGGCTGCGACCCGGCAGCCCCGAGGACCAGAGCCGCACGCTGCAGCGCGCCATCGACGAGACCGCGCGCGTGCGCGCGCCGCTGGCGCTGGCGCCCGGCGTCTACCGCGCGGGCAACATCAGCCTCCCGGCCGGCGCGCAGCTTCTCGGTACGCGCGGCGCGACGAGGCTGGTGCTGGCGGACGGCCCCTCGCTCATCGCCGCCAACGGCGCCGATAGCGTCACGCTGTCGGGCCTCGTCCTCGACGGCGGCAAGCGGCCGTTGCCGGAACGGCGCGGCCTGGTGCAGCTCGAAAACTGTCGGAGCGTCAAGATCGTGGATTGCGAGGTCAAGGGCTCCGGGCGCAACGGCGTGGTCTGCGTCGCCATCGACGGCGAGGTGATCGATACGACGATCGTCGACGCCGTCGACGTCGCCCTGCACGCGCTCGATTCCCGCGGACTGATGATCGCGCGCAACAGCATCAGCGGCGCCGGCAACAACGGCATCCAGGTCTGGCGCTCGGCCGCCGGCGACGACGGCACCATCGTCACCGACAACCGCATCGAGAACATCGCCAACCGCTCCGGCGGCTCGGGGCAATACGGCAACGCGGTCAACGTCTTTCGCGCCGGCAACGTGATCGTGCGCGGCAACCGGATCAAGAACTGCGCCTTCACCGCCGTGCGCGGCAACGCCGCCTCCAACATCCACATCGAGGGCAACAGCATCGTCGACGTGCGCGAGGTCGCGCTCTACGCCGAGTTCGGCTTCGAAGGCGCGCTGATCGCCAACAACACCGTCGACGGCGCGGCGATCGGCGTCTCGGTCACCAATTTCAACGAAGGCGGACGGCTCGCCGTCGTGCAGGGCAACATCATCCGCAACCTCTACCCGAAGCGCCCGCCCGGCACCGACCCCGGCGATTCCGGCGGCGTCGGCATCGCGGTGGAGGCCGACACGGCGGTCACCGGCAACGTAGTCGAGAACGCGCCCACCGCGGGCATCATGCTGGGATGGGGGCATTATCTGCGCGACGTCGCGGTCACCGGCAACGTCGTGCGCAAGGCCGACATCGGCATCGCGGTCTCGGTCGCGCCCGGCGCCGGCAGCGCGCTGATCGCGAACAACATGATCTCGGAGACCGGACGCGGCGCCATCGTCGGTATGGCACGCGCGAAGCCGATCACCGGCGATCTCGCCAAGGGCGGCGTCGAGCAATATGCCAATCTCGCCGTGAGCGGAAACCGCGTGCGGTAAGCTCTCGTTGAATATTGCATGCATTTAATGTGCGGCTGTGACGCACCCCGTTGCACGGCGGCGGTGGCGCACGCCATATTTCTGTCCGGAACCCCCGTCTCACTGCAGGCCCATGCGCCGCCCCATTCGCAAAGTGCTCACCGGAATCCTCGCCCTTTTCCTATTTCCCCTGGCAGTCCACGCGGCGCTCTACGCCAGCAAGGACCGCCCGGGAAGCTTTCGCGACGCCGACTGGACCAGCACCGGCATGCTGCCCGTTGCCACCGCAGACCCGCAGGCGCGGCTGCTCGTCTTCACCGGCCGCACCGGCCGCTGGAAGGGCATTTTCGCGGTCCATAGCTGGGTCGTGTTCAAGCCGGAGAACGCCACCACCTGGAGCCGCTACGACGTGGTCGGCTGGGGCCAGCCGGTGCGCACCAACGGCTGGGCGCCGGACGGCCGCTGGTTCGGCGATGCGCCGCGTGTGCTCGTCGATGTGCGCGGAGCGGAAGCCGCCGCCCTCATTCCCAAGGTCCAGGCGGCGATCACGGCCTACCGCTACAACAATTTCGGCGACTATCGCATGTGGCCGGGACCGAACAGCAACACCTTCACCGCCACCCTGCTGCGCGCGGTGCCGGAGCTCGGTGCCACGCTGCCGGCCAATGCCGTGGGCAAGGACTTCCGCCCCTATCCCTACGCCGGCCTGACCGACAGCCGTACCGGCATCGAGGCATCGCTCTGGGGCCTGCTCGGCGTGAAGCTCGGCTGGGTCGAGGGCGTGGAGCTCAACTTCCTCGGGCTGGTGGCGGGGCTCGATCTGCGCCATCCCGCCGTGAAGCTGCCGGGCTTCGGCCGCGTCGGCGTCGCCGACGGCACCGCGATCGCCGCGCCGGCGCCAGCGAAATAACGACTTAACCCCCACGTCCGTCACGCAATTTTGTCCACGGCCCGCGCCGGCCGGCGTGACGGGAGCCGCCGCATGTGCGAGTCTGTGCCCCTGAAAACGGGGCGAGGCAATGCGCGATACTTGGCCGCTGCTCGAGCAAAGAGCGTTTCCGCCGATCCGGCGCGGCCGGCTCGATACGCTGCAGATCAATGTCGGCTATCGCTGCAACCAGTCCTGCGTCCATTGCCACGTCAATGCCGGCCCGAGCCGCACCGAGGAGATGTCGAGCGAGGTGATCGACGTTGTGCTCGCCTTCCTCGCGCGCCGGCACATCACCACCCTCGACATCACCGGCGGCGCGCCCGAGCTCAATCCGCACTTTCGCACGCTGGTGCGCGCTGCGCGCGACATGGGCGTGCGGGTGATGGACCGCTGCAATCTGACCATTCTGGCCGTGCCGGGCCAGGAGGACCTCGCAGATTTCCTCGCCGGCCATGAGGTCGAGATCGTGGCCTCGATGCCGTGCTATCTCGAGGACAATGTCGATCGTCAGCGCGGCAAGGGTGTGTTCGACGATTCCATCCGCGGATTACAGAAGCTCAATGCGCTCGGTTACGGACGCGACGAGACCGGCCTCGTGCTCAATCTCGTCTACAACCCGCAGGGGCCGTCGCTGCCGCCGCCGCAGGAGGCGCTCGAAGCCGACTACAAGCGCGTGCTCGGGGAACGTTACGGCGTCGTGTTCAACCGGCTGTTCACGCTCGCCAACATGCCGATCCAGCGCTTCGGCGCGATCCTGATCGCCAAGGGCGAGCTCGACCGTTACCTCGACCTGCTGCAGCACGCCCACGTGGACGCCAATCTCGACCACGTGATGTGCCGCAACCTCATCTCGGTCGATTGGCAAGGCTACGTCTACGACTGCGACTTCAACCAGATGCTCGATCTGCCGCTTGAACACCCGCCTTCGCCGAAGCTTCGGCCGGCGAGCGGGGAAGCCCGCCATAGCCTTGGCGACGGCGGGCATGACGGCCACAAGCGCATGCATCTGTCGGAACTCATCGACGCCGACATCGAAGACCGTCCCATCCGCGTGGCCGGCCATTGCTACGGCTGCACCGCCGGCCAGGGCTCGAGCTGCGGCGGCGCACTGAAGGAAGCCGCGGAGTGAACGGACACGCCGGACGCGTCTGCCCGGCGGACTACCGCTATCCCCCATCCGTGTTCGACCGTGCGCCGGACTTCGCCGCGAACGTGCTCTATGTCGTCGGCGGTCTCTACGGCAACCTCGCGGCTCTCGCCGAGGTCGAGCGGCTGGCCGCCGATGAAGGGGCGCAGATCGTCTTCAACGGGGATTTTCACTGGTTCGACGCCGAGCCGGACTGGTTCGCCGAGATCGAGCAACGGGCCGCCCGCCATCGCGCCATTCGCGGCAACGTCGAGACCGAACTCGCGCGCGCAAACGACGTCGGCGCGGGCTGCGGCTGCGCCTATCCTGCGTCGGTTGGCGAGGACGTGGTGCACCGTTCGAACGAGATCCTGATCGAACTGCGCCGCGCCGCCGACATGATCTCCGGCGTCAGAACACGGCTTGCCGGCCTGCCAATGCATCTCGTCGCGCACGTCGGAGGACTACGCGTCGCGATCGTGCACGGTGACGCGAGCGCGCTCGCGGGCTGGTCATTTGCGCACGACGCGCTGGATGAGCCTGCGGCGCCCGCGACGCTCGCGGCCCTGCACCGCGCGGCCAAGGTCGACGTATTCGCCTCGACCCACACCTGCCTTGCCGCGCTGCGCGATTTCGCGCTCGGCACCGGCCGCCTGACGGTCGTCAACAACGGCGCCGCCGGCATGCCCAATTTCTCCGGCTCCCGCTTCGGGCTGCTGTCGCGCATCGCCGTCAGGCCCTCTCCGCATCCGCCGCTCTATGGCGTGGTGCGCGACGGCGTCCATATCGACGCGATCGCGCTGCGCTACGACAGGGATCAATTCCTCGACCGTTTTCTGGCGCGTTGGCCGCAGGGCTCGGCCGCGCACGCCTCGTATTTCCAGCGGATCACGGCAGGGCCGGATCACGCCATTGCGCTGGCGCGCGGCGTGACCCCTCTTCCGGCCTGACGTATGGTCCCCGAGGAAGCCCGGTAGGTTTATCTGGCCGCGCGGCGCCAATGTCGGTATCGAAGCTGTCGATCATCATGCCGGTGCTGGACGAAGGCGAAGGCATCGCCGCGTCGCTCGACGCGCTCGCCAAGCTGCGCGCGCTCGGCACTGAGGTCATCGTGGTCGATGGCGGCAGCCGCGACGCCACCATCCAGCGCGCACGGTTGCGCGCCGACCGCGTCCTGTCGGCGCCGCGCGGGCGCGCCCTGCAGATGAATGCCGGCGCCGCCAAGGCCGTCGGCGATGTGCTGTTGTTCCTGCACGCCGACACGCGGCTTCCCGACGACGCCGACCACATCGTGCTCCAGGGGCTCGAGCGCTCGGGCCGTGCCTGGGGCCGTTTCAACGTCCGGATCGACGGCCGTAGTCCGCTGTTGATCGTCGTCGGCTGGCTCATGAACATGCGCTCGCAGCTCACCGGGATCGCGACCGGCGACCAAGCGATGTTTGTACGGCGCGACGCATTCCATGAGGCGGGCGGCTTCGCGGAGATCCCGTTGATGGAGGACATCGCGCTCAGCAAGCGCCTCAAGCGCGCCAGCCGGCCGCTCTGCCTCTCCGAGCGCGTCGTCACCTCCGGCCGGCGCTGGGACGAGCATGGCGTATTCCCCACCATCCTCCTGATGTGGCGCCTGCGACTGGCGTATTTCTTCGGCGCCGATCCGAAGGAGCTGGCGCAGCAATACGGCTATGAGTGAGCCGGTCGCGGTCGCGGTATTGGCCAAGGCGCCGGTCGCGGGCTTTGCCAAGACGCGGCTCATCCCGGTGCTGGGCGCGGAGGGCGCGGCGGCGCTGCAGGCACGGCTGATTGCGCGCGCGGTCGCGACCGCCGCTGCGGCCGCCGTCGGTCCGGTGACCTTGTGGGCGACACCCGACGTCACGCATCCGGCATTCCAAGTAGCGCGCGCCTGCGGTGCCGCGCTCGCGCGCCAGGGCGATGGCGATCTCGGCGCGCGCATGCTGGCCGCACTCGCGGCGGCGAACGGGCCCAGCCTGGTCATCGGCACCGATTGCCCTGCCCTTGCGACCGACCACCTGCGCACGGCGGCGGATATCCTGCGCGGCGGCGCCGATGCGGTAGCGATTCCGGCGGAGGACGGCGGCTATGCCCTCATCGGCACGCGGGTGCCGCAGCCGGCGCTCTTTTCCGACATGCGCTGGAGCACGCCCGACGTGATGGAGGAGACCCGCCGGCGGCTGCGCGCGCTCGGCCTGTCGTGGCAAGAGCCGGTTACGCTGTGGGACGTGGACGTGCCGCAGGACCTCGCACGACTCAAGGAGGTCGGCCTCGGCGATCTCATTCCATCGCGCTCATGACAGCCGGATCAGAGCAAGGCCTGCGACGATCATCAGCGCGGCGACCACCCGGCTCGCGCGCAGTGGCTCCTTGAGGAAGACGACGGCGATCGCTGCGCCGAACAGCACGCTGGTCTCACGCAGGGCGGCCACGATGGCGATCGGCGCCACCGTCATGGCCCAGATCGCGATGCCGTAAGAGCCGAGCTGCAGCGTGCCGCCGGCAAGCCCGAGACCCCAATGACGCGCCATCGCCGGCACCACCGCGCGGCCGCGGCGGGCCAATGCGTAGATCAGCATGACCGGAGCGATCCCGACGAACAGCGCTACCGAATAGGCGTTGGCGTTGCCGGCGGCGCGTGCACCCATGCCGTCCACCACGGAATAGGCGCAGATCGTCACGGCCGTGAACAACGCGAAGCCGACCGCCCGGCGATCGAGCCGCACCAACGCATGTCCCGGAAAAGTGGCAACCGGTTTTCCGACGAGGACATGCGCCAATGGGTCGCGGCCGCCGCGCAGCGACAGCAGCATGACGCCGGCCACCAGCAGGACGATGCCGCACCAGCCGGCCAGGCCGAGCCGCTCGCCGACGAGCAAGGTTGTCGCGGTCGCCGTCATCAGCGGCGCCGAGCCGCGCGCGATCGGATAGACCTGCCCCATGTCGCCGGCGCGATAGCTCTCGATCAGCGCGGCGAAGTAGAACAGATGGATCAGCACCGACGCCGCGCACCACGGCCACGCCGCGGCCGCCGGCAAGCCGGTGACCGGCAGGAACGCGGCCGACACCAAAGCAGCACCGATCGAGATCAGCACCGTCGTCGCGAGCGGGTCGAGGCCGCGCTTGATGGTCGCGTTCCAGCCGGCATGGGCGGCTGCGGCAAACAGAACGGCGGCGAAGACGAAGGAATCCATATCCATCGGCGGTCAGCAGTCGGTCATCAGAAACGGCATGCTCCGAACCTCTGACTGCCGACTGCCGATCACCGACTATTGGTCGCGGTAGGCCGCCCCCGCCCACACCTTGGGCGCGACGCGCAGATACTGCTTGGGACGTACGACCTCGGCGCCGAGCGCATGCGCGGCATGCCAGCCCCAGTGCGGATCGTCGAGCATGGCGCGGGCAAGCGCCACCATGTCGGCCTTGCCATCGGCGATGGTCGCCTCGGCCTGCTTGGGCGTGACGATGAGTCCGACCGTGCGCGTGGCGATGCCGGCCTCGCGTTTGACCTGCTCGGCGAACGGTAGGTTGGTGTTGGCGGCCACGGCCGGCCGCGCCTCGGAGCTGACCCCGCCCGAAGAGATGCAGACGAAATCGAGGCCCTCGCCTTTGAGCGCCTTGGCGAAGGCGACGGCGTCGTCGGGGGTAAGCCCGCCGTCGAGCCAGTCGCTGCCGGTGATGCGCGCGCCGAGCGGCATGCCCTTCGGCACCACCGCGCGCACGGCGCGCGCGATCTCGAGGGGGTAGCGCATGCGCGCCGTGAGCGAGCCGCCGTATTCGTCGGTGCGCTTGTTGGAGATCGGCGACACGAAGCTGTGCAGGAGATAGCCGTGGGCGCCGTGCAACTCGATCGCGTCGATGCCGGCGCGGATCGCGCGGGTGGCAGCCGCGACGAAGCCGTCGCGCACACGCTCCATGTCGGCCGCGGTCATTTCCCGCGGCACGTGCCAGTTGGGGCCGAACGGAACGGCCGACGGCGCGATCGTCTGCCACGGATCCTCGCCGGACTTGAGCGGCTGGCCGCCTTCCCACGGCCGCTGCGCCGAAGCCTTGCGGCCGGCATGGGCGAGCTGGATGCCGAGCTTGGCGTTGCCGTAGCGGCGGCAATGGGCGACGACGCGCGCCAGCGCCGCTTCGCAATCGTCCGAATAAAGGCCGAGGCAGCCGTGGGTGATGCGGCCGTGGCGCTCGGTGCCGGTGGCCTCGATCACGACCAGCGCGGCACCGGAATTGGCCAGCATGCCGAGATGATTGAGGTGCCAGTTGGTGGCGACGCCGTCGTCGGCGCTGTACTGGCACATCGGCGAGACGACGATCCGGTTGGGCAGTTCGAGGTCGGCGAGCCGGATCGGAGAAAACAGGGCACTGGTCATGTCGCACGCGCTGTTCGGGGAAGGGTCAATGCGGGGCGTGCACAATAGGAAATGCGACGGCAGGCCGGCAAGCCGCCCCGGAACCGCGAATTGGTGGGATCACGCTGCCGAGCGGCGGGCCATCTCGGCGGCGGCGCGGGCCTGCTCCGCGAAGACTTCATCCGCCGCGCGCGGAGCGATCTCGATCCACCGCTCGGTCAGCCGGATCGCCTCGCGCATGCGATTGATGAACTGTTCCTCGCTGTAATAGCGCTTCCAGCGTCCGCTGTCGTAGAGCTCGACGAAGTGCGCGCGCCGACGCTCGGCCAGGGCGCGCCATTTCTGCGCGACGCCATCGAGCGCATAGGTATATGGCCATGACGACATGGGAAAGCCGTGGCAGGTCGCTGGTCGCGACGCGTCTCTTCAGGGGACGCACAAGCAACGACAAGACTGCTCGACGACAGACGGCTCGCGGGCATCGATGTGCCCGGACTACAAAAAACGAATCATGAGTCATCATAATTCGCCCGCGCCTGACGCAAGAGTGGCGGAATCGCGCCGCGCCGCATTTAGTTTCGGCGTGGCGAAAGAATCACAGTGACGATGAGCTGCTTTGGACACCGGCCAAAAAAACTGACCCGCCCGGACGGGGAAATCCGGGCGGGTCGCGTTGATCGGCGCAGGGGATCGGGGGGGCGTGAGCGCCGATCGGGGCTGTGAGTCGGGGTTGAGACTCCCGGCCAAATTGGCCTGTTTGAATGTTAGTCGCGGTATCCCGGCAAAAGGTTCAACTGGTTCGATGGTGCCGCGAAAATTTTTCGACTGTTTCCGCGGGCGCTGGCCCCACCCTTCCCGGGCGGAGAAATACCAGCAACTTCAATCAATTACGCGGCCGGATGCAGGATTTACCTTCGCCCCCGTGGTGGCGACGGCCGGCTCCAGCGAGCGGATGGCGAGGTAGGCGTCCACCAGGCCGGCCCCGAACTGGGTATCGACGCCCTTGGGCCCGAGGTCGCGCGCGGTCGCCGTCAGCGCCTTCCGCACGCCATCCGGGGTGAGGTCGGGCTTGCGCTCGAGCATGAGGGCCACGATCCCGCTCACCTCGGCCGCCGCGAACGACGTGCCGGTCGTCACCTGGTAGCCCACCTCCGGCGCCGGCAACAGCAGGTCCACGCCGGGAGCGGCGACGGCGATGTAGCCGCCGCGGTTGGCGCCTTTGAACAGCTTGTCCTCGGCGTCGGTCGCGGTCACCGCGATCACCTTTTCATAGGCCGCGGGATACGCCTTGGGCGCGGTCGGACCGCCATTTCCGGCAGCCGCGATCAGAACGATACCTTTCTGGCGCGCTTGTCCCACCTTTTCCTCGAGCGTCGGGTCGCGCGGCCCGGTGAAGCTCATGTTGATGATGCGGGCGCCGCGCTCCATGGCCCAGTCGAGGCTCTCGCTGATGCTGTAGGTGGTGGCCTCGATGTTGGCCTTCTGCATGCCGAACGCGCGGGCTGCCAGGATGCGCGCTTCCGGCGCGGCTCCCATCAGCTTGGCATGGGCGACGATGGCGCCGGCGACCGCGGTACCATGCGCGTGCGCCTTCTCATCGGACTTGAGCGCGTCGAAGCTGTCCACCACCATGCCCGCGAGCTCGGGATGGGTGGTATCGACCCCGGAATCGATCACCGCGATCAACACCTTCTCGCCTTTCGCCAGCGCATGGGCTTGCGGCAGCCGCAGCTTGGCGAGCGCATATTGCTCGAGCTGGTCGAGCTCGGGCCCGGCGCTCGGGGTGGCGGCGGCCTGCTGGGTGTCCGGCGAGAGTGCCTGCAACAGCATGTAGAGGTAGTTCGGCAATGCGATGTAGCCTGCGGCCTCCAGCGAGCGAATGACGGTCGTCACCGATCGTCCGTCCTGGATTTTCAAGCGGCTCATGGTGATGCCGTTCGAGGTATAGGATTCGACCCGGTTCAGCCGCATCTGCTGGGCAAGTGCCTCGAACTGCGCGTCGGTTACGCCCGATCCGAGCTTGATCAGGACCTCATCCGGCACGTAGCGCTGCTCACCCGCCGGCGGCACGGCGCTGTTGCGGACGAGCCGCGAGCCGGACGGCGAACCCGGATTGTTGCTCTGCGGATTGCCGGTGCCTTTGTTGACGAGCCTTGGGCTGTCGGCGCCGGTTGCCGGAGTAGCGGCTGTGACGGCGGTGACGCCGGTGACCACCGGCGGCACCGTGACGTAGATCGGCGGCTTCCAGCGCGGCGGCTTGTGCGGACGATCGGGACCGGTGTGACCGCCCGGATTTCGGGGACCGTCGCCGACCGTGGTCCCGCCGCCGCCCGGGCGTCCGCCGGCGGTCGGTCCGCCCTTGTTTCCGCCCTTGCCGCCCGGAAGACCCGTGACGCCGGGGAAGCGGGTGCCCGTGATCATGCCCCTGCCGGGCTTGCCGGTCATCATGTTGCCGATGCCGAGGCCGCCGCCACCGGGGCCGGCCAATCGGCCGCCCGGCGAACCGCCGAGAGTCATGCGCTGCGCATGCGCGGCGGTGGCAACAAGCGCGAGGACCGCAACTGTCGCCATGAGCATGAGCGGCCGGCGCGCGAGCGCCACGGATCGCCTGGCGGATGGATTGAAATTGGAATTGTCCGAGCGCATGGCTTCGCCTCCGTACACCGAAGCTGCCCGCGCGAAGCGACCTTACTTCAGCGGTTCCTCCACCCGGAGGCGGCCCTCATGGGCCGCACCGCACCCCTCAAACCGCCTGGCCTGACCCCGCCACGGCGATGAAAGTCACAGTCCTCGACTCTTCCAGCTGCCTCACTTCGACTGAGGATGGGCAGGGTAGACGAAAGCCACGATCTTCGACTCGGCCTGCATCTGGCGGACGATCTTCTCGACCTCCTCAGGCGGCAGCGTATTGTCGGAGAGCTTGATGCGATACATGCCGGGCGACGACTTCACCGGCCCCTCGACCACCGTGGCCTTGTAGGCGCCGAGGAAGTTGCTGATCTCGGCAAAGGTCGCCTGCGGGGCGAACCGCACGACGGCGAAGGAGCCGTCGGCCGGGGCATTGGCAACTACAAAATTGCTCGGCCCAGCGTCCTTGACCACGACGCTGGTGATCACGGCCGCCTGCAGCAGGATGGCAACCGCGGCGGCGCTCGCCGACCAGGCCAGCGTGCGCGGCGAAAAGCTCGAGAGGAATTCCGCGATGCGGCCGCCAAGGTCGAAAGAACGGCGGCGGCGCGGGGAGCGCGCCTCCTCGGCGTCGATCGCGGCGAACAGCCTCTCCATGGCGCGCGCAGAGGGCGCACCGAGCGTCTCGTTAAGATGGATGGTCTCGGCGAGCTCTTCGCGGACGAGGTCGTAGCGCCGCGCCAGTTCGCGGTCACCGGCGAGCGCCTGCTCGACGCGATCGGTGTCGCGGCGATTGAGCGTCCCGGCCGCGTGCCACGGCAGCAGAGCTTCAATGTCGTGGCGCTCTGGCTCTTTGCTAATCATATTCATGGCCAACCTCTTTCAATTCCCGCCGCCTTGAGCAGCTCTGCCAGTTTCTTGCGCGCGTAGAACATGCGCGTCTTGACCGTGTTCTCCGGGATACCAACGATGAGCGCGACCTCTTCAACTGATTTCTCGTGGTAGTACACGAGGTCGATGATCTCCCGATGTTCCGCCGAAAGTCCCGTGAGGCACTTCCGGATCAGTACGCTCTTGTCCTTTTTCTCCAGGGAGACCTCGGGATCATCTGACGGATCCTCGATCGCTCCTGCAGTTTCCTCATCCAACTCCTCATCCGGCCGGCGCCGCAGCGCCGAGAGAGCCTTGAAGCGGGCGATCGCCAAAACCCAGGTCGACACCGCCGACCGCCCTTCGAACCGACCAGCCTGACGCCACACGTCAAGAAACACCTCGCTGATCAGGTCCTCCGCCGTGGCCTCGTCCCGCACGAGACGCACCACGAACCGAAACACGCGCACATGGTGCCGCGCATACAGCACCTGCATTGCCAACCGGTCGCCGTTCGCGATTCGCCCGATCAGCACCTCGTCTGATGTCGCTTGCATCGCTACCGAACGGCCGTCTCGTGAAGTTAGTCGCAGGGGGGAGCAGTTGGGTTCACGCTTCCGCCACAGAGATGACAGGGGGCGGACACCCCCCTCCTGGCGGGCCCCAGTCCTCCGGATGGCCTTTGGGGGCCACGATTATGGCCGATCCGCGGCCCAAAACAGCGCGTCTTTTCATCGATATGACAATAAATTCAAGCATTTATATGGGCGATACCGGTATCGAGAAACCCCCAGGGCCGCCCGTCCCCAGAGCCGAAGGTATGCCCGTCCGGCGCGGCCCTTGCGGCTGGCCTCGTTAGGGAATGGTTAACTCAAGTTCCAACCCGCAGCGGCGCCTTGAGCTTGCGCAGCGCCGCCAGGACCGAAAGTGCCGTGATCCGTCCCGTTTTGGGATTCTCCGACGGAATATTCTCGATCGACAGGGTGAACCGGGCGGAATCGCTGTCCACCTCGATGGTGTGGCAATTGCGCTCGACCGCCGGATCGGCCCAGATCTCCACCGTGGTGCGGTCGGGCCCGATCCCGGCGAGCGACAGGGCTGCCGCCACGTTGACATTGGCGGGGAACCCGGCCGCCGCCTCCCGCGCAGTCCCGGCGAACACCCGCTTGGCGGTATTGAGGCCATCGACCGAGATGCGGTTCGCCTCGAGGTAAGGGGCGCCGGCCAGGCCCCTCGGCGGCTTGCGCGTGATCATCCGGACGGAGTGGATCGTCCCCTCGGCCGCGGCGCTGACCGCATCGAGCCCGAGCAGCGCGCCGGTCGGCACCACAATCTGCCCGCCCCGCGCCTTGGCGAGCTCGATGAGCTCGGGCCGCGGCAACAGCGCGCCGGCGGAAATCACCATGACCTGCTTGCCGGCCTCCAGCATGGGCCGGCAGATGCGCTCGAGCGCGGACGCCGGGGCACATTCGATCGCCAGATCGGCCTGCTCGGGAAACGCCTCCGGCTCGACCAGCGGGCATGCGATCCGCTGGGCATCGAGCCAGGCCTGCGCCTTGGCCTGATCGCGCGTGGCCGCGCAGGCGAGCGCGAGGCCCGGTATGCCGAGCGACAGGTGGCGCGCGAGCACCCGGCCGATGGCACCGAGGCCGGCGATGGCGACGCGAGTGACGGACATGAACAGACCTCCGCAGCAGTCGATGCCGCGTCTTACGCGGCGGCGCGCCTGGTAACAAGGACGTAAAGAAGAGTCGGAACCCCGCGTCAAACAGCGGCTTGACCACCATCTGACGGAAGGGCAAGTCTGCCGCAAACAATATGTGCGCGTAACCCACGGAGGAGCGAAATGCTCGAGAAAATGTCCGCCGCCGCCCTTGGCATATTGCTCGCGCTCACGGGCACGGCATCGGCGCAGAGCT
>Ga0126377_10000066_pt1 | contig 47882 bp, 67 predicted proteins | sample PanSoiMetPlot_22_FD_92647 | JGI IMG/M metagenome (GOLD analysis project Ga0126377, IMG submission 92647) | Tropical forest soil microbial communities from Panama - MetaG Plot_22 | ecosystem: Environmental > Terrestrial > Soil > Tropical forest > Bulk soil | place: Panama | collected 2016-02-17 | reverse complement strand
CTGAGGATAATTGGAGGAATTGATCTCCCATCTCGACCTTTTCTAATGTAGATAACGCTCGCGTCGTCACCAAATCGAGCAACATCAACCCCGATAACGAGGGGATCATGTATGTGTACAAGTATCTCCCTTCTCGTTGCATCCTCGACGAGTTCACTTGAGATAAATTGCATAGTTCCAAGTCGAGGAAAAACACCCCGCACTCTAATTCGCACGAAATCGGAGTCCTCTCCATAGTCATTCGCCCACTCCCGGATTTGATCCTTGTTGGTGAACGAGACTTGTCGAGAGTCAACCTGAGTAATGCCCCAGCGGTTGCGGAAGCGGTTAAAACAGTCCTTGAACCTTCCGGTATTCCTTGTCGGGTTCCCGCAGACTAGCCAAATGATTTCTGTGTTCTCGTCGGTCAGCGCGCCCTCAGTCGTTTCCCAGATAATGTCCGGTATTGCCGAGGCTTCATCAAATATGACAATAATCCTCTTTCCTTGGTTGTGGAGGCCGGCAAATGCCTCAGTGTTTCGTTCGGACCAGGGAACCATATCAATACGCCAAGTTCTCTCGTGCTCCGCAAAGGCCGAAAATATCGCAGTCGCTGTGAGCTTGAAGAACGGCTTCCCAATAAATAGCCTAAACCACTTCCCGAGTTCAGCCCACGTTTTCGTTTTGAGCTGCGTTTCCGTGTTTGCTGTGACGACACCTCTAGTGTCCCTCTTCGTCGAGATAGACCAGATAATAATCCACGAGACGAGCGCGCTCTTGCCAACCCCGTGGCCTGATGCGATTGCCTCCCGGATAGCTTCGTTGGGCGAGAGCAGTCCCAATCGTATTTTGTTGAGGATTGAGGCTTGCCATAGTTCTGGTCCCTCGTTCGGGAGTAGGTCCGTTTTCCATGGGAATACAGCCTCTACGAATGCCAAGGGGTCCTTGGCCAACAGCGGATCTTCTAGGAACGCTAGAAGGTTAGCGTCTGTCGTCATCAAGGACCCCCAGCCTGGGCTTCTCCAGCCCGGCTCCAGCGGTAGCATCAGGAGGACGAGAAGACTCACTGACGGGCGCTGGGTCTGGTGGGGCACTCGCGAGAGTGGTCACTTCGGGAAGCGTTCCATCCATTTCACCTCCTTGTTGGTGGTGAAACTCGAGTGCCCCTAAGTCTCTGTTCTCGAGGTGCTTTGATAGACGATCCTTGACCGCCTGAAGCTGAGAAGCATCTACGAGAACACTGACGTTGCTTGTCTTGCTAGTCGGGCCAAGACCAAGCCTATCCATGCGATCGACTGCGATCTTATTCGCTGTAGCCGACCCGACCTTATCCTCCTCAAAGTCTGCGTTGATCTTCGCCTCAGCACTCAACAGGTTGGCCCACATACGATCCTCGGCGAGGGCCTTCATATTGAAGAATTTCTCGTTCGTGTTCTCCCTGTAGAAGGAAAGAAGCTCTTGGAACGTCGGATCGCCGAGGAGGATGCTGATCCTTGACGTGCTGTAACCCGTAACAGCAGAGGCCTCCGCTGGCCTCGTTCCAAGAGCTAAGCACCTTGCAAGAAAGTGGTGACTATCCCGCATCTGCTGCAGGGCAGGAGGCTTAACGCCTCGTTCGACTTTTAACTTTGCTAGATCCTCTTCCGTGAGAGGTCGCACGACCACTGCAGTCAATGGTCGGCTTGCACGCCCCTTGATCCGGGGCCTCAAGTCTATCTCAAGGACTTCAGCCACGGTTCACCTTGCCTATTGTCATGAGCTTATCACAAACCCCCAGCCCTGTCAAGATCTTTCTGGGCCAGTCGGCTAAGCAGCGCGGGAAGGTATATACAGGGGATATATATCTGATATGCAGCACCTTTCGTGGTGACCCCCTTGCCCGCGCGCGGGCGGCCGGACTCGCCGGCCCCCACCCCCACCCCGACCACGCGCAGCAATAGTTTCATCCGCAACCACTGGCATTCCCGCAACAGTGCCAAGGCTGGCCAAGGGGTAATGGGCCACAGTGGCATGGGGGTGACAGTGGCATTCGTGCCACAGCGGGCTGCGTGCGACAATGGGCTGGGCAACGGCCAGCCTGTTGCAATGCGGCAAAATCCATGCTGCAGTGCAGCGAAAAGAATTTTTGCGGCCAGCCCAAAACGTCACATTCTCGCCACAATCGTAGGTCATCGTCCTCAAATCGGCCTGGGAATGGTCCTAGGCGGTAGTTGCAGAAAGGCAACAGTCATGACACAGGTAGCTATTGGTAAGGGTATCACTCTCGACGTGGACTACGATCGGTTCAGCCCGGAAGTCCTGGCGCATGTCCTGTATATCGGCTGCCGTAACATTCTCATGGACAGCCATGCGGCTGCCACGGCAGACTCGGGCAAAGACCCGCGCGCAATGGCCGAGAAGAAACTGGCCTCAATGTATGAAGGCGTTGTCCGCGCGGCAGGCGAACGGACTACCGACAAGGTGGCCCAGGACATGGCCGCGCAGGCGAAGCTGGTCATCGAGCAGACCTTGGCCAGCAAGGGCATTGCCAAGTCCAAGGTGGACATGAAGAAACTGGTCGCGGATTATGTCGTGAAGCACGAGGCCACGTTGCGGCCTGCGGCCGAGGCCAGACTGGCAGCCGCGCGCAATGCGGCAGGCGAGACCAGCCTGGAGGACCTGGGGCTCTAAGCCCCAGTTTCCATCAAACGGAAGGGGCCTGGGCAGCAATGCCCAGGTCTTTCTTTTGCTAATTGCCCTGATGGTGCGCCTACATTGCCCTGATTACCTAATTACCCGGAACGGGTATATACCTTCGCGCGGCGAAGACATATACCAGCCTCATGCTTCGCCCCAGGCTGACTTCGCTTCTCTTCTTTAAAATTTTTTTTTTTCTAAGAAAGTAACGGCACGGCCAGCCTCACGATATATACCTTCGCGGCTTAACGCTCCCGCAGGCAAATGGCAATCAGACAATCAGGACAACCTAGGAGCACCATCAGAATAACTAGACCGCGCGCAATTCAGTAGCTTGCATCGCGATCGCAGTTATGTTACACTACACAATCGACTCGCTCATGGGTCGAGTTGCATGAAAGGCAATCCAATGGCTAAGACTCTGCAAGACCAATACGCTCTGGGCCTCGCAAGGCTCGGCGAGCACGAAGTGCAAGGCAAGTCCGGCAAGTATCGTACATTCACAAGGGCCAAGGGCGGGTTCTACTTCCTCGGCTCAAGCGGCGCAGTCCGCGTCGGGGCTTGTTCAAGCCGCAGCATGGCCTGCAATGATCAGTTCAAGGCAAAGCTGCTCCAGCAGGCCGACGCGCCCGTCACCCTCGAGGACTTGGGGCTCTGAGATGATAAACAAGCTCATCCTCATGTGCCAGTACGACAGCGGTGGCCAGTTCGTCCGCTTCGGCTGGTACTCAACGGCTCGATACTGCATATGGCACAACGAGCATCCGCATGGTCGGATCGTCCTCGATTGTGTTAATCGCGAGGCACTGGCCAAGGCAAGGAGAGACTGCGATGTCCGGTAAGTGGGATGCAATCATCGGCTTCACTCTAATGGGCCTCAGCACCGGCCTCATGGCAGCATGGTTCGGGTTTGCAGTCTATCATGATTGCAGGCCCAATCCGCCGCTGCGTTCTCATGTATTCGGCAAGCAGGTTCCGATCGAAGATGTCTGCAAGGCATGGAAAGGACTGATCAATGCGAACTGAGCAAGTTTGGATCATCACGATGAGGGGCTATTTCGTGTCAGCCTATTCATCGAGAGAAAAGGCTTACGCAGCCCTTGCCAATCTCAAGGACAGGGGCATCGTGGGCCAGCAAGCTACGGTCAGGGCCTGGACCTTGGACAGTGTGGTGAACTAATGGAAACCTTCCTCATCATAACGGCCATCCAGGCCCTTCCATTGGTCATCATTCTGAACATGACTGTAATGTTCCTGTGGTTCGACCGATGATGTATCAGGTCTATTGGCGCGGCCAGTATCTCGGCGAGTTCCGCCTCACGGCGGCCGAGGCCGAGTGGCTTGAGTCCTGGGACAGCTTCATGCTGATCTCGAGGCGCAAGGTATGGGAAATCCTGCAAGAAGCCCAACGGGCTTGGAGGCAAGATGACCAAGACCAGTGATGCGTATTTCGCAGCAGCAGCCCGTTGCGTGGAGGCTGACCAAGCCCTTCGCGCAGCGGTCTACCGCGAATACCCGGCTGAGGCGCTAACCCGCCTCAGTCGTTTGCTCATCAAGGCAGTCAATGACAGAGCCCTTGCCCGTCGGGCGCTGTCGGCTGAAGAGTCTCGGGCAATCGCAGAAAGGAAAGGCAAGTGATGGCACACTGGCACGACTTCAATCCTTGGGCAAGTGAGTTGGTTTACTTGCCCAGCCTCGAGGAGGCAGCACAGTGCATCGCAGGAGGCGAGATCACAGATCTTGGCTCAGGCGTCAAGTATCTCTACGATATCCCCTATATCGTAGAGCGCTGGCAAGAGCAGAGTGTCCTGTACGGAACTCCAGGTAAACTCGACGCTTATCTCCTGCGCGATGGCCCACGCTCACAGCGAAAGCGTGAAATGCACCTGGGCGTGCGTTGGGGCAAGGAGCCTGAGGAATACTTCTCGCCTTATATTAGGCATCAGGCCCTTGCACTGGAACTCTACTTCAAGTATGGGGGCTCACGTGAGTAAGTTCAATGGCGCGGGCTGGGCCTTTTGGTTCACAGCCTCGTTCTGGGTGCTCCTGTACATATACTACTTCGGAGCATACATGGATTGAAGAAGGGGGCCGAAAGGCCCCTTTCCTTACTTAACAGATCGCGCCGACTTATGACCTGGGCGCAGCACACCATCAGCAGGTTGGAGGCCACCAGCATGATGTACTCGCAAAGGACGCTTGTCACCAGTCGGCGCGAAGTCGTCATCGTACTTGTAAGAGGCAGCGACCTGTGGCGTGATGTGGCCAGCACAGGAGTCGCCAACGTCCTTGTTCGTCGGCATCTTCCTTTCCTCGAAGCCACCAGCAACCCTTGGGGCCGAGCCCCCACCGATAGTCTTTTGGCCTGGAGTCGGCGGGTCGAATACAGTCTTTCCCATGATGAGACTCCTTGATTATCAAGACAGATTACAGTATCACAAAACACTTCAGTTGTCAACATTTATTTGTTCAAGGAGCTTGATTTCGACCTCCAGATGGTTTATCATGGTAGATTGGTCAACAGGCGTTCAGGGAAATGTCTGCTGCGACCATATATGCAGGGGTGCATACCATGTTTAAGCGAACCTTCGATCAACCGCCGCCCTGGAACCAAAACGATCCAGCGGCGAATGCGGTAATGCTTGCTCACATCAAGAAGTGCATCAACAGCCAGACCGAGTTGGTTTCGGCTTCGGTTCTTTCTCCAGGGCTAACGAAACAGTGGTTGCCACCTGACGAGAAGTGGCAATACATCTCAAGGGATACCGGCGAAAAGCTTGGGAAAGAGATCAGTCCAGCTCAATGGGCCAGGGATATGACATGGCTTGCAAAGCGTGATTTCGCTGAGGAGCAACGGGCGAAGTCAAGGCGCGAAAAGCAAACGATGTCTGAGCGCGAAAGCGAATTGATCGCTGAGGACATTCGGGCATGGCTCCTTGGTCCAATCGAACTCGAGGAGGCCCAACATTCAGTCGCCGCGAAGATTGTTCCTCACGATCTTCCATGCGAGGCCCACATCATCTTGGTCAAGCATAATTGGGCCAAGGTCCTTGACAACGCGAAGATCGAGGGTGCGGGCGAAAATGTTAGAGCGGCGTTGCCATACCCCTTCACCATATTCGAGTTCTCGTTCAAGGGCGGGGTTCGGGCTGTTTACATCGGACTCGAGAACGATGCGGGCCATCTTCACAGCTTCACATGGTTCAAATGCAAGCATGGTTGGCTGAAGCTTGCCCCTTCCGATATTCTGAAGCAGCTGGACACGGACCCGAAGCATCCTTTGTTGAAGGTTCTTCAGTTCATCGACGACAACATCCAGGCCATTTGCATCATGCTTGAGGCTGAAGTGGCCGAAGCCACTCCAATGCGCGAACCATACAGGCGAAACGTCGCGCGTTCCATAGGCAAGCCTTTGCCGAAGTTCTCGCATCACATTGTCAGCCTCGCCCGTCGGCCCAAGCTCACACCTTGTGATGAGCATGAACCCGGCACACCCAAGCGGCTCCATTTCCGCCGCGGCCACTGGAGACACTATTCCAATCACAGGACCTGGATCAAATGGATGCTGGTTGGGAACCAGGACCTGGGCTTCGTGGACAAGGAATACAAGCTATGACACTCGCTGAATATATCACCAGGGAAATTGAGGCTGCGAGGACAACGCCTTATTTTCCTGATAATGATAGCCAACGCGAGGGATATATTCACGCGATGGAGGAGGTTCTAAACCTTCTCAAGGATCAAAGCCTTCTCGAGGATAAACTATGAACCAGTACCCTTTGCCATCGCACGCCGTCAGCATATGGCTTGCTGGCGACAGGCTCATGATTGGCGTTCCGCCTATCGGCGACGAGCGACCAAGCACCAAGGTCATTCCCTTGGACAACTGTTTCTTCGATGACAAGAATGTCAGCCAACGAGGCTGGGCGGTTCTCTTGAACCTGCTCCGTGATCGCAGTCGAATGGAGCGCGAGGGCAAGAAGCCTTGGCTCGGCACGAAGGGTGATCCAGTTCAGTACGATATCGAAAAGATGCTCAAGCACATGCGGCGAGAGAAGCGTGAGCATCGAAAAGTGGAAAAGGCTCTCGCCAAGGATAAACCCTTAACATTGGAGGACTTAGGACTATGAATGCTGAAAGGCGAAAGAAGCTCGACGAGATCGAGGGCAAGTTGCGTGATCTCGCATCGCAGCTGGAGGAAATCCGCGACGAGGAGCAGGAGTCATTCGACAACCTGTCCGAGGGCTTTCAGCAAGGCGAGAAGGGTGAGGCTATGGAGGAGGCTATCAGCAACCTTGATGATGCTGTGACCTCAGCCAACGACGCAGCCGACAAGGCGAAAGATGCCCAAGGAAGTTAAATACAACGACTATCCTTGGGATAGCGTTCTTGAGCAGGCCAAGCAGGTGATCTCTGAGGGCGGTCTCGTCTATCAGAAGTTCACCTGCTCTGGCTGTGGAAACAGACTAACTGTGGACAGTCCCAATACCTTCTTCACACTTGGGACTTGCGATAATTGTTCTGTGACCACTGACATCAAAGAGAAGGGCTGCAACTACATGGTAGTCCTTCATGCAACGAGAACAAAGCCATGACACAGTACCTTATCCTTCACAAGGTCAGAGGCGAACCTGCCTTCGACGTTGCTGAGAAACTCGAGCCCTACAAGAATGGCGAAGAGAACTGGATCATTCCAACCAGCGGCCATCGCGCTTATCCCTTCATGTCCTGGAACCTCGAGGACTTGATGGATACCAGCGACATCAACAACGCAGGTAATCATCCTCGGCCAGCGACCTTTGACGATCGGGTTCCTGATGATTGGCCCGATCATTACTCAGTCAACGATCGTAAGCGTATCATCGTGCAGGAAACCTTTGATATTCCTGTTAAAGGCAGGTTAACGCTAACCCTTGAGGACCTCGGACTATGAGCCTCTATAAAATGAACAGCTGGCCTGGCTGGTATCGCTGTGTCAAGTTCGACGATGACCTGAACGTCGAAGCGATCTATGATATGCCAGTCACTCGGCACGTTAACTGTCCCTGCTTCCAAGGCAACAAGCCGACTTGTCGTCACAGAACAATGGTCGGCATCTTCGAGGCCACTCACCGAGTCAACACTGGCTGGTTCCTCGACTTCGACAAGAACGAGTGGAAGCGGCCACTGGAGCGGGAGTTCAAGGACGAAACCGAGCTTCGGTACTTCGGAGAGGTGCCTCTGTGACTCGCAGCGAGTACATCACTTGGTGCCAGCTCCGTGCCTCGAACACCCTCGCCAAGGGCAATCTTCAAGGAGCCCTAGAGGGCTTCATCACTGACATGAATGGGCACCAGCAAACGCAGATCAACCAGCACCTCACGATGATGGCCTTGAAGATCATCCAAGACCAGGACTTCGATGAGGCCGAGAAGTTCATAGGGAGGTTCAGCTAATGGCACCGACCATGACCAAGACTGAGACGAACTATCGTCCAGCAAGCTTCACCAATCGTCGCTGTGGCGTTTGCAGCATGTACAAGCGCGGCAGTCCCCTTGGTTCTTGTACTCTTGTCAAGGGCATGATAGACCCTGACTATGTTTGCAAGAAGTTCGAGCCGCGAAGTAAGCCTTCGTCGGTACCTGAGTCTCAAATAGCATAGGAGAAAGATATGAGTAATGGAAAGGCACCTGTTCCAGTCACCCCTTCGCGTACCATGTCTCAAGCTGCCGCAAGGGTCGCCAGTCACTTCGAGGAGATGGAGGGCCAGTTGGCCGAGAACGCTCATCGGCTGAACAAGCTGGAGAACCAGTTGGAACTGGCGAAAGAGCAGAACGGCATTCTCAAGGCTGAACTAGTTCGGACCCAGAACAAGCTCGACTACTACCAGTCCCGCTTCATCGAGGTCCGCACGAAGCTCCAGACCGCTGGAAACATTATCCTTGACGCCTTGAAGGAGTCACCAACTGACGCCGATGAGGGCAGCAAGGACGCCTACAAGGCAGTCGAGCAAGCCATCACAGGGATGCAAGATGGTCACCCCTCGAGAACATGACTTGTTCTACAAGATGATCGACAGCCTCAAAGAGGCAGAGTCGGCCGCGCGCCAGATGGCGCTTCATCAACCCGATAAACCCTGGAGGAAAATCGCAGATAACTTCAAAGGAATGCAAGAGAAACTCTATTCTCTTGAGATGGCAAGTACTAGACACTTCATCCAGTGACAGAGGCAAACCATGACCCCCACTGACGAACAGAAAGCTATCATCGAGGCAGCGGTTACTACCAATGAAAGCCTTCTTATCAATGCTCTTGCAGGTGCCGCTAAGACCACCACTCTGGAACTTGTGTGTAAGGCTTTACCTCCCGATAAGCCCATCCTGTCGCTTGCTTTTAACAAGCGCATTGCGGAAGCTCTCTCCAAGAAACTCCCGCCGAACACCCTCTGCAAGACAATGAACAGCATTGGCCACAGCGCTTGGAGCAAGGCCACTGGCCGAAGGCTGATCGTCGATACCAAGAAGAACGGCGATATTCTCAAGGGCTACTTGAACGATGTCCCTCGCCATCTCCGTTACGAACTCGACTTCGCTGAGATTATGGACATCGTTCGCAAGGCTAAGTCGCGTGGCTACGTGCCTCAAGGCAAGTATCCAGACGCTGATCGGTTCATTACCAAGGAGGAGTTCTATGGGAGCCTTGACGAGGAGCCGAGCCCCGAGACCGTGGATGCTGTCGAGGAAGTCCTGCTCCGTAGCATCAATCTTGCTTTCGGTGGCTTTATCGACTTCGACGACCAGATATATATGCCTGTTATCTTCGGAGGAAGCTGGCCCCAGTTCCGCTTGGTTATGGGAGATGAGGCACAAGATTTCAACCCCCTTAACCATCGAATGCTTCGGAAGCTCGTCGTTGACCGCTTCATGGCTGTCGGAGACCCCTACCAAAGTATTTACGCCTTCCGAGGAGCCCACACTCAGAGTATGTCCGTTCTGAAGGAATGGTTCAACATGAGGGAGATGATCCTATCCATCTCCTTCCGCAACCCCATCTCAGTAGTCCGACGTGCAAGGGAGCGTGCTCCTCATATGAGATGGCGTGACGACGCGCCTGAAGGCTTGATCGCCACCCTCGGCGAGTGGAACCATAGGCACGTCCCTGACAGCGCGGCAATCATCTGCCGCAACAATGCCCCCTTGTTCAGCATGGCCCTTAACCTTCTCAGGGATGGCCGTGGCTGTCAACTGGTGGGTTCTGACCTTGGTCCTGGCCTCATCAGGATCATGAAGAAGCTTGGTGACGAGAGAATGACCCAAGCACAGACCTTTGAAGCTATCGAGCGCTGGTCCGAAGAGCATATGAGGAAGGCTCGCAATCCAGGAGTGATCTATGACAAGGCCGAATGTTTACGTGTCTTTGCTTCGTTCGGAAATACCCTTTCTGAAGCCATCGGCTATGCAGAGCATCTTTTTAAGAGTGAAGGACCCATCCAACTTCTCAGTGGTCATAAAGCTAAAGGTCTTGAATGGGACACAGTATTTCACCTTGACCCCTGGCGCATACCTTCGAAGTGGGCCACTTCGGACGAGGACATCGAACAAGAAAAGAACGTCAAATACGTCATTGAGACTCGACCAAAACAAGAACTCTTCCTCGCCAGTGTAACGGGGTTTCACAGCAATGACGCCAGCATCTAACAGCATGTATGCCTACGATGACGCTCGAGAGCTTTTTGAGAAGGCTCTCGACCGCATCGGCGAGGGTGGCAACGGCATCAGAGTCCGACTTGACAATCGGTCTGCTGCCGTTCGCCTTCGTCACAGGATGAACAAGTTCAGAACTCAGGATCGGGACGCGAATGCTAGGATTTATCCAGAGGATGATCCTCAGCACGGATCGTCAGTCTACGACAAGCTCCAACTTCGCATCCCGCCTGCGGGTTCTCCTGACGAGACAACCCTGATCATCGAGAAGCGTAGCAGCGAAGCTTACACAGTGGAGGACTTATGACAGCAAGTTTAGAGGAATGGAAGGAAACCTTCGAGAAGGCAGCAGACTCAACGAAGATTGAGGTCTCTATCATGATGGCAATCTTCAATACCGACGGCCTGGATAGACTTGCTCGCAAGGATGTGTTCATCGCAGCCTTCGACGCCCATCGACATGCTTGCGTTATCGAGGCCCTAACCGCCATCATGGAGAAGGATGAGAAAACTCCGTGGCCTCTTGAAATGCTTATAGCCACCTACGGCATCAGGGAAATGGACAGGCTCAAAGAGAGAATGGCGAAGTTCGCAACTGTCTTCGACAATATTCTCAAAGAAAAGAAGAAAGCCGAGACTAACGGTTCCCAGGCCCTACAGTAATATTTTTGTTTCAGCAGCTTGACTTATGCTGGTATATATGGTAAGGTACAATGTCGCAGGAAATTTTCCTGTCAACAGGAGAGGAAGGTGACAGATGGCTGAGTCGTACCCGATTACTCAGATGACGATCGAAGGGCAGACCTTCGACGTGATCGAGCCCTATAAAGAGGGAGATGTTCTTTCTGCGAACGAAGCTTCGCAACTCAATCAGGTGTTTCGTGAGAACATCGGCAACAACATTCGCAAGCAGGTCAAGGATTTGCTCGCGACGGCTGCGGATCATGCTGCAATCCAGGCGGCGGTTTCCACCTATGCCGAGGCCTACGAGTTCGGCATCCGTGCTGGTGGTGGCGGGCGTCGTGATCCTATCCGTTCTGAGGCTATCACCATCGCAGTCGGTATCGTCCGCGATAAGATCAAGTCCACTGGACGGAAGCTGACTGACTACTCCCTCAAGCAGATCACCGATCTCGCTCGCGGTCTGATCGACGGCGGGAAGCGGCCTGACATCTGGGAGATGGCCAAGGACCGCGTGGAACAGGCCAAGTCTGCTGCGAAGGAGGTCGCCGACGATCTCGACAGCCTCATTGCGGAGCTTCAGCCCGCAGAGAAGGCCGCCTAGTGTAGGACGGTGGCAGCGACTGTTGGGCCAGTAGCCCTTCGCGTAAGTCCACCGTTATTCTTGAGGTCGAACATGCTCGATGCTTCTCTTTTCTATCAAGCCCTCAATGAGCAACTCGGTCTCGTCATCGAGACGCCTGACGACGTTGAGCGAGTCCGTCAGAAGCTCTATGCTATCCGCCGCGAAGTACCTGAGTTCTCAACCATCTCTATTATAGTCGGCGGCGATCCTGAGTGCCCTCAACAGATATGGCTCTACAAAAATGACCACTGAGTATCGTATTCCCCTGCGAAAGCATTTGGTTAACCTTTACGATGGAGACATGGACGAGTTAAAGTATATGTATCCAGCAGGAGGAAGCGTGATTATTCGGAAGCTTGTTCGTTTGCATATTCAGAAGGTGAAGGCGAAGATCATTGAGAAGCTCAGTGATCGAGAGATGGAGGAAGAATAATGCCAGTACTTGTAGCAGAAATTTACCTGTCTAATGCCACGCAGGCTGACACTCTCGAGAAATTACTTTTGACCAATAAACTACCACCTGCATCCTTTCGACAGGCTGGTGAGAAGGAGATCGAGAAGGAGATCAAGCAAGTTGATGCTCGGTTTAAGAACCTTGCGTTGACTACTAAGCTTGATGCTATGAACCAGGCTGTCACCGAGGGCACCTATACCCCTGTCGATGTCAGCTCAATGACTGACCCTGTTGCTTTGACCAAGAAGAAGGTCGGCTACAGTGAGGCTATGGGTGAGAAGAACGACGGAGGTCAAAGTGACGGACACGCTGGCGGAACTCTTCGCGATGGACCCACTCCAGTTAACGCTGAAGCGGGACGAGGCGATAGCCAAGGGTGAGAAAGACCCTTTGCTCACAATGGTCGAGGCCTATCGGGCTGCTCGTGCGCAGTTCATGCTCGGCCAGAAGCAAGCTGGTGCCACGAAGCACGTAGTAGCGAAAGGTCCGAAGGGCAGCAAGGACCTGTCATTGGAGGACCTTGGACTATGACAATCTATCGGAAGAAGGGCCTCATCGAGGCCACCCGCTGGACCCCAGGCATGGAACTCAGTGGAGTCACCGGCCTTGACCAAGGTCCGCCTGTGGACGGTGACTGGATCGCCCATGATCCTAAGAACCCCAAGGACAAGTGGCTGATCCGTGGGGAATACTTCGCCAACAACTACGAGCAAGTCACATGAGTGATGTCCTTGATCGGATGATAGATAGCATCGGCACCCCGGCGGAACTGATCCCGCCGGAGGGGCCTTCCCCTTTTATCCCTGGTACCAAGATGCAGTGGGCTTGGGACTCTACATCCTTGGGTTGGCTAAAGAAATGTCCTCGTCTATATGAATACTCTATGATCCGCGGTTATCAGGGTCGTAAGTCATTTCACTTATACTTCGGTATCGAGTTCCATCAGGCAATGCACGATTATGAACTGCTCAAAGCTGAAGGCCTCGATCACGACAAGGCTACATGCGAAACAATCTTCCGGCTTCTTCGGAGAACCTATACCTGGGAGTCCGAGAGCACAACGAAGAACAGAGAGACTCTTGTTCGCTCAGTCATCTGGTACTTAGAGCATTACAAAGAGGACGCCGCCAAGACAATCATCCTCGCCAACGGCAAGCCAGCCATTGAGCTTTCATTCAAGGTCTCTACGAACATCGAGATCAACTTCCTTCCTCCAGGCGGGTGGCAATTTGCAGAAAAATACTACATGGTCTGCGGTCATCTCGATCGCCTTGCTGAGTTTGGCGATAGCCCTTATGTTACTGACCGTAAGACTACTGACAAAACAGTTGGATCATATTACTTCGAGAACTTCAATCCAGATAATCAAATGAGTTTCTACACGGCCTTCGCTCAGATCGTGTACGAACTCCCACTCAAGGGCGTCATCATCGACGCTGTTCAGACTGCCGTAGGCTTCACCCGCCCAGAGCGTGGCATGACCATGCGGAGTCCTGACCAAACATCTGAGTGGCTCCATGACCTTGAGTACTGGCTCCGTATGGCCGAGGCCTTTGCCAAGAACGAGCATTGGCCCATGAACGACACCGCCTGTATCGGTTGCCGCTTCAGGGAGGTCTGCTCGAAGAGCCCAGGCGTTCGCGATACTTACCTTGCATCTAACTTTGATGTGAGACACTGGAACCCACTGGTGGAGAGATAACATGGCTGATCCTGTTTGGAAGTACCCTGGGACTGTTGACTCAACGAGGCAATACGGTTACGTTACCTGCGATGATGTCAACATCTTCCAGCTACCATTGACCACGGCTGAGATATCCCTTATCACAAGGATGATCGACGCCTTGAATACCCTCAAGGCCGAACCCCTAGGCTCGTGATGCCAGCTCTCAACAGCCATCAATCAGCCCAATTCACGAAGCTCCTCTTGATCGGGGAGGCAGGTAGTGGCAAGACTGGCAGCTTGGCTTCTTTGGTACTCGCTGGCTACAAGCTGCGTATCCTTGATTTTGATAATGGCCTTGATACATTGGCCGCTATCATTAAGCGAGCTAAGCCTGATCTTCTTAGTGCTGTTGAGTTTGAGACTCTTCGAGACAAATATACTCCTGGCCCTACTGGACCAATAGTGCAAGGTATCCCCCATGCCTTCACGCGGGCGCAGCAGTTACTCAACCGTTGGAAAACTGATTCCATTGACCTGGGTGTACCTGCAGAATGGGGGCCAGAGGTCATTGTGGTTCTTGACTCGCTCACGTTCTATTCGGATGCAGCATATAATTGGGCAAACGCTCTCAATCCAACTGCCAAGGACAAGCGGCAAATCTACTATACGGCTCAACAGGCTACTGAGAGCACACTCGCGCTGCTCACCGGGGAGTCGTTCAGGGCTAACGTCATTGTCATCTCCCATATTAGGTACAGTGATATGCCCGACGGAACAAAGAGAGGCTATCCAACGGCGGTTGGCAGCGCCTTGGGTCCAACCATCCCTGCTTATTTTAATTCCACTGCCCTGTGCCAGTCACAGGCTGGTGGCAAGAGGTCTATCAGGACAGTCAGCACGGCGATGATAGACTTGAAGAACCCTAAGTCCTTCGAGATGGGAGAGCAACTCCCTATCGAGTCAGCCCTGGCAACATTCTTCAAGACTGTACGATCATAGCGCAACGAACAGGAGACTATCATGGACGATCGACCGAACTTCGAGTCCGTTCTCGACAAGGCTATGGACGACATCAAGCCGCCGGGGGCATACCCTGTCGGTACGTGGCTCACTATAGTCGAGGGGCCGCCGACTGCTGGTGTCGCCAAGACAGGCACCAACTATCACGAGTTCTCCTTCCGTATCATTGGCGACGGAGGCAAGGGCGATATCGACCAAGCTCTTCTCGCCAAGTACGTCGAGGAGAATGGTCCGATCGCAGGCAAGGTTATCAAGGGTCAGTCCTGCCGCTTCTACCTGACTGGCGAGTCCGACTACCGGTACAGGGACTTCCTCGTTGGCCCGCTCGGCATCGACGGGCATGGCAAGTCCCTCCGCCAAGGCGCTGCTGAGGCAGCCGGTCGTCAAGTGCTGGTGACCTTGCGTCATACGCCTGCCCAAGATGGCAGCCGCATGTACCACGAGGTTGCAGGTTTCGCTCGCGTGTAGCACCCCTGCTCGCGGGTAGAGCCCCGCCTGGGTTTCTCTTAGCCTTTCAGCAGACCCAGGCGGGGTATATATCTTCGTTCAACGAAGGCATATATGAGGCTGTCATGACTTCAGGACGCTTTCATAGCGTTGACATTACTGCAATTACAGTCGATCGAGCCTTGCGACAGAGGCGGGAAATCAAGGACTCTTACATAAACAATCTTGCTTATTCTATTAACAAGCGCGGACTCATTCACCCTATTGTCGTCTCTAATGAGCATGTCCTTGTCGCAGGCGAGTGTCGGCTTGCTGCCTGCAAGCACCTTGGCTGGACTCATATCAACGTCCAATACACTGACGAGCTTTCGCCTCACGATCTTCGAGCAATTGAACTCGAAGAGAACATCAAGCGTATGGACCTGACGTGGCAGGAGAACTCTACCGCTGTCCTTGAATACCACGAGCATCGCCTTGCCGAGGACCCTACCTGGACTCAGGCAAAGACCTCCGATGCCATTGGCCTCGTCGAGAGCGTGGTCAGCTCGCAGATGAAAGTGGCTAGAGAACTCCGCAAGGGCGATGACCTCGTATCATCCGCCTCAATGTATTCAACTGCTCTCGGTGTTATCAATAGAAGGGAGCACCGACAGGCAGCCCTTGACACCGAGAACTTTGAGCGTATCGAACGGCCAGAGATTAACACTATCTCTGATAGCATCCTTATCACAAGCTTCCTTGAATGGGCACCACAGTACTCTGGCCAGCGTTTCAACTTCCTTCACATCGACTTCCCTTACGGCATCAATGCCGACAAGCATGTCCAAGGCGCCGCAGACACTCATGGAGGCTACAGTGATACGTTCGATAATTATCACGAGCTTCTACATTGCCTTTGTAGCAACGTCCTTAGGATTACTCAAGAGTCATCTCACCTCATGTTCTGGTTCTCAATGCAGCATTATCAGTTTACTTTTGATTATCTCTCTAATAACAGTCCTTTCCTCATTGATCCTATACCTCTTGTCTGGCTAAAGTCTGACAACTCCGGCATCATTCCAGACCCTCAGCGTGGCCCGAGGAGGATATATGAGACAGCGTTCTTTGGCTCCCGCGGAGATCGCCCTGTCGTTCGTTGCAAGAGTAATGCCTATGCTGCGCCTACGGTTCGAGACATCCATATGTCTATTAAACCCGAGCCAGTCTTGCGCTACTTCTTCGAGATGTTCGTTGACGAGACTACCTCTATGCTCGACCCAACCTGTGGTAGTGGCAGTTCGCTGCGAGCGGCTGAGTCGCTCGGTGCGAGCCTCGTTCAGGGTCTGGAGATCAACGAGTCATTTGCGGAAGGGGCGAGACTTGAGCTGGCTAAGTTCCGCAGACTAAGGAGCGCATCATGACAGACAGCTGTGCGAACTGCAAGTTCGGAGTGACGGTCGCTGACGTTATCCGCTGCCAGCGGTACGCTCCAAGTCCATCTCCAAATATAACAGCCAAATGGCCCGCCGTCCTTAACGACGACTGGTGTGGAGATTTCACGCCCGTTGGTGCTGGGCTACAGAACCAATACCTCAGGGGAATAGCCAAGCTTCAGAGTGTCTTTGTTCCAACAGCCTTGCTATCTGTTCCGGCCCCTCTCGCTACTGGTATACTTACATACGATACTATAGTAATGCGAAGCTGTCAGGTGGTTAACACCGCAACAAAGGACGATTGCATCATAGCTTTCCTTGATGGCAATGATCCTAGTAAGGCCATCGGCTTCGTGAGTTGCCCATCGCATCAGACTATGGAGTTCCAGTTCGACCCTGGAATAGTAGCCTCCCCTGGCAACGGCATCTTTGTTGACATCGACCAGGACCTTGGCACTAGCTGGCTGTACATCACAGCACAGGGCTTTGTGGTGAGGGGATAACATGGCTTGGAGTATAACAGGTCATGCAAAATTAAGGGGCGACTATATATGGTTCAGAGGAATAACCATTAATAAGAGCGATATATCATTAGTGATTAAGAGACCTCCAATCCTTTGCATACAGGGAAAGGAGATTAAATTGCTTGAACTACCACAGGCTATAGGCCAGCCGACTGGAGTTTATTTTTTATTTCTTGAGACTCTTAAGGATGGAGATGTTCTCTTCTATATTGGGAGATCAAGGAATGTGATATCAAGAGTTGGTGAACACATAGGACTAATTCCATTTACTCATGCTTACTTTGTACCATGCAGGCATACAAAGCTCTCAGTGCTAGAGACCTTTTTAATAGAAAGATTTGCGCCAAAGTATAATGGAAGCAGAAAGTTTACTCAGAGGGAGAACACCGCTAGAAAGAAAGTAATAGACTACCCAGAAGAAGAGGGCAAGGTGTTTAGGGAACCGACTGGAGCATGGATAAGATAGCTTTCATAGGTGAGGCCTGGGGTGAGAACGAGGACAAACTCAAACGTCCCCTTGTTGGCTCATCAGGCGTCGCCCTATTCGAGATGATGCACGATGCAGGGATGATATCCCTGAGCACCACTGACCGTGACCTTATCAGGCAATGGTGGTTCAAGCGTGATCCAATTTATGTTGCACTTCTTTGGGATAGGTATCCACAGTTCTTCACAACCAACGTCTTTAACCTTAGGCCAGTCCGCAATGACATCGAAACGCTCTGCGTCCCCAAAGCCGAAGATAAGCTTGGACTGCCCCCACTTAGACCGGGGAAGTATATTCGAGCTGAATACAAGGGAGAACTCGAACGTCTATTTAGTGAGCTGCAAGAAGTGCGGCCTGTCATTTCCGTCCTTCTGGGAAATACGGCTTCGTGGGCAGTCCTGCGCAATTCAGGTATTAGTAAAATACGGGGCACTGTTACCCACTCACCTTACGGTAAGAGTCTCCCTATCTTCCACCCCGCAGCAATCCTCCGGGACTGGTCCCTCCGACCAGTCACAGTCCTCGACCTTGCCAAGGCTAAGCGAGAGTCGGCGTATCCTGAAGTCCGACGACCCACTAGAGTAATTTACACAGCACCAGACCTAAAAGATTTGGAGTGGTACTATGAGACGCATCTCAAGGATGCCGAGCGCATCGCCTTCGACGTGGAAACTTCCGGCAGTCAGATCACTTGTATTGGGTTCAGTCCATCACCAGCTACCGCTATCGTTGTCCCTTTTGCTGACCCAAGAGGAACAGCAGGAAGTTATTGGCCTGACTCTGCAGCTGAGGTCCGTGCTTGGTCCTGGGTTATTAAAGTGCTCCTTCTCCCATGTGACAAGACAGCCCAGAACGCTTTGTACGATATCACTTTCCTATGGAAGTCCTACGGTTTCGTTGTGAAGGGATTAGCAAACGACACGATGCTCTTGCATCACGCGCTTCAGCCAGAGTCACCGAAGGGCCTTGGGTACCTTGGCAGCGTCTACACAAATGAGGCCTCATGGAAGCTTATGCGCTCACGCGGTAAGCATGGAACTATTAAGAGGGATGAATGAGACGAGTCATTCTTGCCTCCCCTTACTCAAAGAGTAACGGGAGAACAGTTGAGGAAAACGTCGAGTACGCTCGGCAATGCCTTAAGGATTGTTTCATCAGAGGTGATGCTGCATTAGTTTCGCATCTTCTCTATACTCAAGTCCTTGATGATGAGGACACAACTCAGCGCCGATGGGGTATAGAGGCTGAGCATTGCTGGATGATGAAGGCTGAGGCTCTTGTTGTTTACAGGGATCATGGTATCTCTCCAGGAATGGACAACGATATCATAGCAGCTGGTATCTTCGGTCTCGAAGTAGAGTATCGCAGACTTGAAGATCTATAAGACCCACGAGCTTACACCCGCCACGCTCCCACTCTCGGAGACGGATAAGCTCTGGCTCTATAACGGCCTCGATTGCTGCGTGACCGCTGAGGTCCTTGAGGTCCTTCTCCCACAGCTTGATGCTGTGACCCGAGCCATCTACGAACTTGAACTTGCACTCCAGCAGCCCGTCCTCGAGATGCGGCTGCGTGGAGTCCTTGTCGATCAGGACAAGCGGGATGAGGTTATAGCTAATTATGAGTCTCAAATCAGAGAATATCAATCACAGGCTGACTGGCTTATTTGGGGAGGAGTTGGCTGCGAGCAGCTTAACTGGCGATCTCCTCAGCAGCTTAACAAACTGTTCTATGAGGTGCTACGAATACCTCCTATTCTTAGACACGGCAGAACTACAGTCGATCGAAATGCGCTGGAAAAACTCCGGCAATATTTCTACGCGCAACCTATTGTTACTCGTATACTTCGGATGCGAGACCTTGCTAAAAAGATTGGAGTGCTTAAAACAGAGATCGACCCTGACGGAAGAATTAGAACATCTTACAATATTGCAGGAACGACGACTGGTAGATTTTCTTCGAGTCTTAGCGACTTCGGAACAGGAGGAAATCTCCAAAATATTGAAGAGCTTCTCAGAGAGGTATTCGTCGCTGACCCCGGAATGAAGTTCGCGTACATTGATCTTGAGCAAGCCGAGTCGAGACTAGTCGGCGCGATAGAGTGGAACCTGTTCAATGACGGCACTTACCTTGAGGCTTGTGAGTCCGGCGACCTGCACACCTCAGTCTGCCGCATGGCTTGGGGTGACAAGGTTAAGTGGACCGGCGATCTTAAAAAGGATCGCGATCTTGCTGAACAGCCCTTCTATCGAGAGCACTCGTATCGACACATGGCAAAGGTTCTCGGGCATGGTACTAACTATAACGGTCAACCCTACACGATGGAGCAGCATACTAAACTCGAGCAAAATCTTATTAACGATTTCCAACTGGTCTATTTTAGAGCCTTCCCGGCCCACAAGAAGTGGCACGCAGCCGTTGCCGAGTCCCTCCGCAGAGACGGGTTTCTGGTATCTCTTTCGGGAAGGCGCCGCTGGTTCTTTGGACGTAGGGATGACGATGCAACAATTCGAGAAGCTATTGCATATGATCCCCAAGGGTCGGTCGGGGACATCCTTAATCGTGGAATGCTACAGGTCTGGCGCGCCAAAAAAGTTCAACTGCTACTACAAGTTCATGACGCGATCTTGATACAGTATCCAGATAAACGGGAGGTGGAGGATGCGATCATACCTGCAATGCGTAAGATCATTCAGGTTCCAGTCCCATTACGAAACGGTCGAACGCTGGTAATTCCAGCCGAGGCTAAGGTCGGTTATAACTGGGGTGCCTTCTCCGAGAAGAATGGTGATGGACTCAAAAAGTTTACGGGCACCGATGACCGTCGCCGCCTCCGTTGGCCGAAGACTGACATCTTGGACAGAAGGCTTTCTTGAGTACACGGACATCTTACCTTCGCCCGAGATATTCAGGTTATGGGCAGCAATCTTTGCTATTGCGGCGGCCTTAGAGAGAAGGGTATGGGTTCGTACTCAGGGTATGGACCTGTTCCCGAACTTCTATGGTATGCTAGTTGGACCCCCTGGCAGCGGCAAGAGCGTAGCCTTATCTCAGATCGAGAAGCTGCTTCGTCAAGTACCCGACATCGTGATAGCACCAACCAATGTCAGCAGCGCTTCGTTGATTGATGCTCTGGCCGATGCCAAGCGCAGGATCGTAAGGCCAGCGTCAATACCTGCTTACCTTGAGTACAATGCTATCACAGCGATCGCCTCTGAACTCGGAGTGTTCCTGCCAGCCTATGAGCCTTCATTCATTAACCTGCTAACGAAGGTGTACGATGGAGAACCTATCGAGGATAGAAAGCGAACTCGCTCAGTTAGTGTCAAGATTGATAAACCTATACTTAACTTCTTCAGTGGGACAACCCCGAGTTATCTCAACGACTTACTTCCTGAGGGAGCCTGGGATCAAGGCTACACTTCACGAAGCATCCTTGTCTATTCAGGAGACCGTCCTATCAGGCCTCCTCTCAGAGACGACTCCTACGTCCTCCATCAAGGACTACATGACCATCTTCTGTACGATCTCAAATCCATCGGGCTTATATCTGGACAAGTTACTTTTGAGTCCGACGCAGCTGATGCAATTACTGACTGGCATACTGGAGGCGGCAAGCCTATCCCGCAGCACGGTAAGCTTCTCCATTACATACCAAGAAGAACGGCCCACCTTCTTAAGCTATGCATCATTAGTACTATCTCTCGAGGAAGCCTTATCATAAGCCTTCAAGATTTCACGACAGCTTTAGGCTGGCTCTTGGAGGCCGAAGGTACTATGCCAGAAATCTTTAAGTCTATGGGATCGTCAGGAGATTATCAAGCAGCCAATGATGCTTGGTACACGGTCTATGACTATTGGACCAAGCAGAAGAGGGCTTGTCCCGAACGTATCCTCTTATCCGAACTCAGAAAGAAAGTTCCCGCTCATTCAGTTGTTCGCATTATGGAACTCATGGAGCGGGCAGGCCAAATCGAGAAGGTCGGAGTCGGTATAGATGGTAAGAGTATGTTCAAGCCTGGGCTGAAGAACCCAGTTGATTAGCCTGGGCAGTCGGGTGGAGCCCAAGCCGTCACTCCTTGACTGGCTTTGATATAAGCATTGATGCCATTCACAGTTCCATTCCTTGCCCGTTCCGGCTGGCCTCTATCGTCCTTCATCCAGATCTCGAACATATGGACAATGTGCTGCCTAAGCGCCTCGTCCAGTGCCTCTAGCATCATTCCCTTGATCTTCTCTCTAGTCGCCTGATCGGTGCAGACTATCACCTGGGCCGAGGCACTCTCCAGTTGGAACGGTATCTGGACCTGCGGTTGCCGTTCCCAGTAGTCATACCCCATTATAGAGATCATCATCATCATTAGAAGGACTGAGATGAAGATGTAAATCCACTTATTCATGGGGCTGCCTTCACAGGTGTGCAGTAGTTGATCGCCCGCTCTACTGTCCGTTCCCAGCGCTCACCATTAGTGTGCTCCAAATACCCGACGAAGGCCATCATGCCGAGGTTGAAGATCAACACTCCAAGGATCACTGGTGTTGACTTCAGTGCATCGACGGTTGAGACAACAGCCTTACCTGCTTCCTCGCTTACACCTGGGTTCATGTTATGACCACTCCATTGACAGTGACCTTCACGTTCCCTGTAGTCGTGATGCTGACAGTATTCTCTGTCGGCACTGGCTCAGGCGGTACAGGCTCAGGACTGTAAGTATCGACTGCTGTCTGCACAGCCTTCAGCATTGCGTCAGCATCCGCACGCAGCTCAGCTTCCTTCCGATTGATAGGACCCCAATGATTGCGGAGGTTCCTCAGGCCGACAGCAGTTACCAGCGCATGAAACGCTGGCGCATACTTGCTCAGGAATTGGTACTGTGCTCCTGCGCCCGAACCAAAGTTGCCTAGATCGCTCGATTTCAGAGTCACGCCCTCCTTGAACTGAGCCCTGAAGCCACAAGGATTAGCCCAATACTCTGGCAGCAGCGGTTGAATGGTCGATGAGCATGACCTGATGTTCCATGAGGTCTGGAGGAAGCTGGCCTCAGCCGTATCAGCCGAGGTATTGGTAGCCGACATATCCCTGCCTTCAGAGTATCGCCCGCTCGACTCCCTCATTCCAAGGCCAAGGATCAAGGCGAACAGGTGCCTTAGCCTATCTCCTGGAGGCGCAGCAGCGCTGTTGTCCATGCCAAGGTTCTTATACTCGGTGGCGTAGAAGGCAAAGACATCCTTGGCACTATCCCCTGTATTTGCCTTGGCCATTTGCTGACAGGCTTGATCGTCGGAGTTGAGCCGCTGGTAAGCCAGGGCGAAGCTCAGCGCGACACCTACTGTATGTCCTGCTGGACTCTTTCCACGGCCGCTCCAGTTGTAATTGGCGATAGGTGATGTCTTGGCAATATCCTGAATTATGAGAATAAGCTCCAGGTCCAGCCCATCATCACCAGCTGCTACCTTCTTGTCCAGCTCATCTATCTTGGCCCAGGTATTAGGCCCGACCACTCCATCAACTGCTACCCCTGCAGCGGCTTGGTAGCCTTTAACTGCACTGTCAGTGATAGGACCGAAGTCACCATCAGCTGGATACACGCCGAGTGAGTTCTGACATGCAACAACATCAGGTCCAGTGGACCCCTTCTGAATAGTAGCCCTTGGCATTGCTGGCATGGGAGCACCCTTTGGCCACATGATCCCTGTCACGCCTGACTTAGGAAAGGATGTGACGTTGACTGAGTTGGATTGGTTCCCGCCCCTGCAGTTGATATTCGAGCCACTCTCACTTTCGAAGAAGGTAACGTGGTTCCCACCGCTACGCTTCATAACCACAATCGCTCCAGGTACATACCCTGAGAGACGTACATAGTCAGGAGACGTTCGGAAGCTGTCGGCCCAGCCGAACCTTGTAGTGTCAGTAGGGCCGAAAGGGGGCATAAAGCCAGCTTCTGTGACGCAGTATCCGGCGGCCACTCCACACCATGCTGTCTCGTCGCTGTTCCAAGCGGGCAGGTCGCAGTAAGCTGCCATCCCTGGAACGTCAGGCCACTTGCGTTTGATCTCATCTGTCATTCCTACGATAACAGGATTGGCCCCCGGCCCAGGGACTTCCTTGGTCCCGGTCAAGGTTCGCATTACGCTAAGCCACGGAGGTATATCACTCATTAGTGTCTCCTGGCCCTTGGCCTAAGTGTGAGTACTTCTCGAGGTGTCAGTTGCCTACCGCTAGCTGCCTTCCGATACAGATCAGCTAAGTCACCAATAGCAGCATAGCCTATTCCACTCAAGGCCGCCAAGGCGGAGGTTGCATTATGTGCAGCCTTATCGCCTCCGGCAGTTTTCTGTGGATGCTGAACCCACTCCCAAACTGGCTTTAAACCAGCACCAATGATCCCACCTGTCGCTGGATCGTGTCCAGTTAGGAACGCGTGTCCGAAGCCGTTAACGATTGGGAAACCTGCAGTTAGGTTTCGGCCGATGGCCTTGGCTGTTTTCTTTCCCCAGCTTTCTCTTTCATCATTAGTCAACGGCGTGACAAGCTCCTCAATCATTGCTGGCATAATCAAGGCTGTGACGATCTTCGAGGTCGCAGCGTAGCTAAGGCTAAGAGCCCTCTTCATTTCTCCTTCGCTGAGCTTCCGGCCTGAGTCAGCATAGAGCCACATGGCCTCAATCTGCTTGTTCATAGCATGACTGAAGAAGTTCATCAGTGGCGTAGCCCAGCGACCCCACTCGCTCTTATTCAGCTTGCGAATGAAGGCGGACTTCTCAGTTGCACGAGTCGAGCCGTGGGCTTTGATAACTGCAAGGTCAGCTTCAAAGATAGCATCTGCCTTAGTCCTTCCAAGGTCCATCGCATTCCTGTATGCTGCATCCCAAACCGGCCCTGCTGATAGCATGTCGCCCCAGGCGACAATGAAAGAGCCTCGATCAATAGACCACTGTCTCATCATGTCCGCAGCTGAGAGTAGGTTCTTTCCAGTGTTCTCGTACCAAGCCCTGTGTAAGGCCTCAACAAAGGCTGAGAAGTTCTTCGCCTGCCCTATCGCAGTAGCATGAGCACCACCAAGGCTCTCAGCCCAAAGTCGCCGCCTGTTCGGCATCTCGACTGAGTTCTCCATCATGAACTGCCAAGTATCAGTGGAAAGCTTACCCCAGTCTCCAACGAACCTACCATAGGATTTAACGAGATTTGCAGAACCAACCTCGTCAGCGCTCAGGCCGAGGGCGGTCAAGCCATGCTTGTAAGCCGTTGTCAAGCGCAGGCCAACAAGCATTGAGATAATGTTCTGTCGGAACCAGGCACTTGCGTAGTTAACCCCTTGAAGGATATCCATATCCATAGGCAGAGGATTGGCAATGTCCTTCAGCCAACCATTGAACAGGTCAGCATACTCCTTCCCTACATTCTTAATCAGCGCCTGTCTTACCTCCTTATCGTAAGCAAGCTTCGCCACGTCCATGACTGCTTCGCGGAAAGCTATATCATGAACAATGCCTTTGATCTGCCAAGGCAAAGTATCAAGGTCAAAGTCAAGGGCTCCGACGAAACCAGTTCGAGATTTCTGATAGCCATGAGGAACTGTTGCGCGGATATAGCCCTCTTCCGCAAGGCCACGCTTGAAGTTGATTGGCTCATCCTTGGCAATCGCTGCTCCAGGCGATCTAATGCTATCATAGTCTAGTCGAATAAAACCGCCCTTGAAATTGCCATGAGGCGTCTTGACTTCCCTTGGAGGAATAACGTCCGCGCCAACTCCAGCAATCCTCCTTTGCATTTCCTGAGCGCGATGGTTAAGGTTCTCAAAAATATCCCAAATCCCCTGCACCAGTTCCCAATCCTGCTTGGTCGCTCCCATCCTGTCGATCCAGTCAAGGACTCGATTGCGACCCGCCTCAAGAATTTCCGCTTGCGAAGCCCCATAGAACTCCGCCGCTGCAGGATCAACAAGCTTATGCCCCTCAATAAGCTTTCTTACGTTACTGTCATTCCCCATATTCAGCATTACCTTGATGAGATGCTTACGGTTCATCTCAGCAAATTCACCGTTGCCGCTCCTGTCAAGGAACATATCATTCTTAATTAACGTCAGGATATGATCGTCCTTCAGCCTCTCCCTCAAGCCTCGCTTGTCGGAGAGGTTATTCATTTGCTCGATCACTTCATTCCTGAGCTTTATCTCAGCATTCTCCGCATCATGAATAACCCTGATGACATACTTCATCAAGGCACCCTGCGGGTTGCCCTCGCTTATATGGTTCAGAATAGTTCTGAACGGAAGGTTTGCAGCAAGTATCTGATGCTTGACCTCATTCAAGAACATTCCAGGGCCACGCATTCCTTCTTCAGCATACTTACGAGTTCTCCTGTTTTCTCCGAAGGCCTCGATTTCCTCAATAACAGCCTTCTTAACATCAGCAAGCATAAGCTTTTCTTGGCCAGCAATGTACTGCTTGTCCCTTCGACCTGAACCCTCAAGAGCTTTGAATACGTCGCGCAGGTCTCTAAACTGTTCCACTGTCAAATCAGCAAGGGTTGTCCTTAGATCAGGCGTCAGCCAATCTGGCACAGGTATCTCGCCAAAGCCATAGCCTTCTCCACTTGCGAACTTTTCAAGGGTCTCGCCCTTGACTGCCTGCGCAAGCTCAAGCGGATCGCGCTTAGTCTCAAAGCCAAATTGCCTCAGCAGCACATGCGCCTGATCGGTATAGGGCTGGCTGATGCTGGACAGCACTTTGTTCTGATCAAATCTCGTTATTATCCTATTAAAGGACTGTAGCTCCTTCTGAAGCTTGAATGCCTCGCGAGCATGAAGCATGTTAATGAACTGCTGCATCTTCGCGACGAGTGCGCCCTCAACATCACCAGTCCGTAAGGCCCTTTCAGCCTCCCTCCCACTTTCGCCCGTAGCCCTTTGAAAATCCCTAAAGACACTCGCATCATTCATTATTCTCTTATCGAAGGAGTCTGCAGCCATCCTTTGCAGTTCGGCCTTCGTCCAAGGGGACTCCTTGCCAACCTGAGCAGCAATAGCCTGAATTTCCTTATGCAGCCGACTCTCCTGAATATCGTTCAGCAAGGCCTCAATGGCCTCCATCCTGATATTCTCTTTCAAGTTCCCGTACTGCTCAGTCATCCTCTTTTCAGTTTCTTTCCGAATGGCCTCCTCACGGAACGTGCCAGCCTTCATCTTGCTTTCACGCCGCTCTTTCTCAAGGAGAACAAGCTCCTCGACCATCGCTTGCCCTGACTCCTTGCCAAGGGCCTTCGCGACCTCATCAGCGCTCTTGCCTCCTTTCTTAGTCACGGCGTAGCTTGGAACCTGCTCAGAAGTCCCCTTGCCATAGTTGTCATCCAGCGCCTCAGCGCTGAGCTTCATCGGAGTTCTCTCAGCGGCATTTGGCAGCCTGTCAGTTCTAAAGAAATCATCAGCAAGAAAACGGCCATAGCGAAGATCAACAGCAGCCTCTTCTCTTGTCTGCTTCTCATTCTCTTTCCATTCTCGAGTTTGCCGACGCTCAGCAGCCTTATGTGCGGCAGCGAAAACGGCCTCTTCCTCAGCCTTCTGCTGTTCTGCAACATCCTTGAGATAGGCCGCGTGCTCCCTTGCGGACATACCAAAGTGAGTCTCGCGGGCCTTGGCCACTACAGTTTTCGCAGGAGCCTCAACAGTCGCAGCCTTCTCAGGTGGCATACGAACTTCGTAAACGTAGCCCGCTGTAGCATTGGTCTTGCCTGACTTGCTTGTAGTACCGTCAGGTGCTTCAGTTACCTCATAACCGAGCTTCTTGAGCTTCTCATATACTCGAACAGCATCCTTGCTGACTGACATATCAGAACGAAGTGGCTTGCCTCGCTCAGCCGCGAACTGAGCTGCGGCCTCGTAAAGTGCTGTTCCAATGCCTTTACCTCTAGTCTGCCTCCCAACTGTAGCAACACTAATCTTAACAGCCTCAGGATCATCAAAGATTGAGAGCAAGTCCGAAGGATCACCTGTTGATCGAATGAAGTAACTATCCTCGCCACGTTTCTCAACTGTAGTCTTTGCCGCCGTAGGCGCTGGAAGCGGCCTTTCTTCCTCCCCTACAAAGAGGGGATCGAGAGCCATGACGTTCCGCTCAGTCGCTATATTGTCATTCAACACAGTCTGATAGGCATTTGGATGATAGTTTGAAAGGTAGTTCTCAGCATCCTTCCGCGTGCCAAAGCCATTCTCAAGGGCATCATTCAGGTAGATATTATACATTCCGTCCTCAAAACGGATTTCAGCCTTTGGTGGGGCGCTGATCCTCTCGAGTTCGGTTTGGAGTGCTGCTCTTTGCTCCTTGAGTTGCTGCACGTCCTGAGTCAGTTGATCGACTTCGGCTTCTCCTGCTGTCTTAATCCTTTCTTCAGCTTGCTTGATCGCTGTGTCAGTCTCAGTAATTTGCCTTCCATACATCTCTCGAAGAGAACCTGCTGGCTCACCCTCAAAAGGAACTTGCCTAAACCTCGCAGGATGATCGACGATATCAGCACCATGCTCGGCGGCTTCCGCCACTGTCATTGCATTCGGATCAGTTCTGATATGATCGAGCAGAGCCTCGCGGGTCTCTGGCTTAGTCCTGGCGAAGAGGCTTGACAAGGGTATCTTAACGTCCTGTCCAGTGGTTAAGGCCTCACCAATTTGCTGACCTATCATCTGTTGAAGAGCAGGGTCCTCGATCTGGTCAAGGACCTTGTTCAACTCTTTCGGCTTGACTCCAAGTACCACTCCATCAAATTGAGTATTAAGGAACTGTTCCATAGCCTCTGGCGATCGTTCCTTAGTCTTAGTCGTCTCGACAATCTCACTTAACGCACTTAGCGCCTGTCGATCGACATTAGCATGAGTGATCTTCTCGAGGTCAGTAACTGGATGCGCGCCAACTGGAGGCTGACCATTATAGTTCTCTCGAACTCGATAGCCAGCAGCGATCATGTTCTCTGGAGTCGGCTGGACAACTATCCCTCTAGCCTCCTCTTTCTGTCGAAGGAGGACCTCCTTTCCAGTCGTCACTTGCTGTGGAAGCGTCAGCCCTGTTTGCGGCCGCTGCATCTCCAGCCGACCACCTTCCATAAGAAAGGCTTGCCCAACTTGGAAGAACTCTCTTTCAATCCTTCTCGCTGTTGTATTGTCAAATCCAAGGTTCTTCATCGTTTCCGATGCTGTTCCAGCAACGAAGCCAAGGGCACCAAAAGGCGCTCGCATGGCAAAATCAAGTGGAGCAGCGACCATAAGCTGAATTGGCCAGAGAAGTGGATACTTCAGCATATTCTCTGGATCAATACCAATAGGGTCTTCGGTGAAGCCACCTCCCTTATAGAAGGCCTCAACCGCGTGCTCGCTCGTTACTGCATCCCAACCAGCCTTCCAAAACTCAAGAACCTTCCCAACCGCGCCAGCGACTTGCGACGCGCGGGCTAGCTTAAGCATATCATCATTAGAGACTGATGCTGCTGGTGGATAGTTGTCAACGTAGTTTCTTACGTTCTTATTGTTGTCGATGACAGCTAAATTCTTCGCCTTCAGAGCCTCTTGCCTATAATACTCAAGATCATTCTGAATAACTGACAATGGCAGTTTGAAATCAACTGCAATAGAAGCAGCTTCTGCAGTTTGGTCAGGGCTCTCACTTGCGCCTTGGATCGTCTTTTGGCGAGGCGCTCCTAGTATACCCCCTGCTGCATCATCGTAGGTGAGATCTGGCACTTACCTTTTCTCCTGTAGGTACAACTGATGCGTATAGGTCTTTTGAATTTCATCAGCATCTGGCTCATAATCAGGATTTCCACCCCTAATAGCATTCTGCCTCTTAAGGCTCTCAATGATCTTAGGCTTCTCCGCCGACGGCACCTCCCTCTGAAAGAGCCGAGTTCCTGGGCCAAACCAAGACCTTGGGTTCCAAGTCCACTTATCTCCAAACTCACCACGAAGCATTCTCTTGCCCATATCAATTATCTGTTCATCATTAGGTCTCTTTCCCTGATTTTCAGCCTGGAACCTCTTAACAGCCTCGACGAGATCAACCTGCAGTTTGGCTTGATCTGCTTGACTAAGCTCAGCATCCCTTATCATATGCTTCATAACACCCATAACATGCTGAACATGGGTGTCAGGGACATTGCTCAAAACCCTCTGTTGCAGCGTCCATAGTGCGTGAATGCCGCCAGGGTTGCCGCTTTGAGGGATTTCAAGGGACTGAGGAACCAATTTGATAAACTGATCCCTTGCCGCCGGATCACCAGCAAGAGCCCTGTTGCCAATCTCTGCCCATTTGTAGTACTCAGCCCTCATCTCATCAGTCCACTCCTTACCGAAGATAGCATTCTGCTTCATCGCCTTGTCGATTGTTCTTTGCAGACCGGGATCGAGTGTGCCAAGGCGTTCGTATGCCAGTCGCTCTTCTGGAGTGAATTGACTCTTATCATAAAGAAGTCTCGTCCCACCATCTTGACTCTTGACCTCGCGTTGGATTGCTGTTTTCAAGGTGAGTGAAAGGGCATTGATATTATCAGCACGTGTCTGCTTATCAATGCTTATATCAGTTCTTACTCTACTCACAACCAAGTCGGCAAACTTCGCGTCTCCTGGCTTGAGTGCCTCAGCAAGCTCTTGTGCTCTTTTAATCTTAGCATCCATATAGCCTGGATCAGCGGGGTCCTTCTTCCTGAAGTCCATATTGACTTGATCGGAGACCTGTCTCGAAGCATAGTCATACATACCATTCTTGGTCAGATTTGTCGCTCGAGAGTACAGGTTCGGATCAGTCATCAAGTGACCAAACTTCTGCAAAAACTCCTGTGCATCCTGGGGCCTGTTCTCAGCCACCATCTTCTCAACTCGATGCATCATAGCATTACTTACCGCAACACTTGCAGCAATCTCAGCCTGTTCCTCCGAGCCACCTTCCTTGAAAACGTTCGTGCGAGCTTTCTTTGCTATCTCATCAAGGTCAGTAGTCGTCTGAGTATCCGACCTTGGAGGGCCGTTGGCGAAGGTGTTCTGATCCTGCGCTACTGAAGCCTTGCCAAGTTTATCTCTATACTCCTTGAACTGCCCTGCAGAGTAGATACCCCCATTAACAATAGTATAGCCAAGCCGACGAGAGAACTCTTGGTCAAACTTCCTCTGCCCAGCCGAAGTAGCAATAGAGTTCCTGTACTGCTCTCTAATTGCCAAAGCTTTCTGATTAAACTCGGGCATAGCATCAAGTGCGGCCTTACCCTCGAGAGACCTATGCCAAGCCTCAAGTTCTCCAAGCTTCATCGTCGCGGCAAGGAACTTCTCATCAGCATCAGCGTCAATCAACTCAGTCTGCATCCTGATCGCGTGCTTGGCCAGCACGTCACCAAACTGCTCAGTTGACCTGCCAAGCTGACCAATAGCCTCACCTTTCTGGAGTTCAGCCCTTCCAATGACGCCAGCCCCTCGTTCGGCGGCTTGACCAACTTGAGCGCCAAAGGCCTCAGGGCCTACATTGACCTTGAGATAAGGCTGAGGAATGCCACCCGGCATTACTGAGGGGCCTTCGATCTCTGGTATTGGAACACGAGCCATAGTATATACCTTCGTTCAACGAATGTATATATCAGCTCCACGATTTAGGGAAGATACCTTTATCGCTGAAGCTTATATACTTGTCCGATACTGAACTTGCACTACTGACGACAGAGGAGATTGCCGAGATATTCCCTGCCGTTTGAGCAAGATCAGCCGCCGTTGCACCAGATGTCTCTGCGATCCCCGCAGCTTGCCTCGAATATCCAGCCGCTGTCATTTTCAACGTAGCATCATTCATGAAATTGTAGGCATCAACTTGATAGCCAAAAGCCTTCCTATTCGCATTATTGATAATAGTCATAACATCGAGATCACCCAGCATCCTTGTCGAAGCCGCAACTGCCTTGACCGTTCCAGAGCCTACATCAACGCCAGCAGCTGCAAAGCCTGCCTTCTGAGTAGATATCGTTTTGCCGATCTTAAGCAACGCTGCTTCAGCCTGAACACCACCAGCATCCAGTTCATACTGAGCATTCTCCTTTGCTATCTGAGCATTCTGCTCCGCAACCTTTGCTTGATACTCAGACAGGTTCGCCGAGGCCTGATACTGTTGCGCCTGCGCCTTGCCTTGCCGAATAGCCATAGTAGCTTCGGCGTTAGCCTTGGTCTTGGCGCTAACAGCACCCATAACGCCACTAGCAATTGAGCCACCAACACTAGCGACTGCCATCAGCGTGATAGGGTCTGCCATTTGCCACCTCTAATCCAAGCGTTGTAGTAGTGCGCTTTCCCGTCATCACTTGGGAACATATCAGCAAACTCGAACCCAAGCCACCTTAGCCAACGAATAGACTTAGCATGATGGATATTAACGACAGCAGTGATATAAGAATAATCCTTAAGAAGGTCCATGAAAAAGGTTCTTGTTCTCTTCGTAAAGGAATACGGATATTGCTGAAGCTTATTGTTTCGCATAAGCCAGAAAAATGCCCCTCCATCCTCGCGCGGGTACACGCCGACAAGTGCGACAACATCTTCGCCTGAGACAACAACCCAAGTCCTTTCACTCTTAGAGACGGCTTCATCGAGCGTCGCCTCCGGGCTCTGGCATTCCTGAAGGTCCTTCGGATTGAAAGTCTCTGCGCCCTCGAGTACCCGTTGAACATCTCCTGGCCTTGATGGTATTACCCTGATCATCGCACAGTATCTCCAGGCACGATATCTGGAATGATACCGAGGATAGTACAAGGCTTTGACATCTTCTGTTCGATGAAGATCTGACCTTCCGTCTGCCAGCCTCCACCCATGTTAACGTAGTAATCACCAGTGAATTGCCTGATTGTCCCGAAGTCCTCGAAGGTTCCGCCGATCTTCAGAACGTCCGGGTTCCAGGGCTGGAGGTCATCCATGCTTGGACCAAGCTCAGCACCATCAGTCCGATAGAACCTGACCGTCATCGAGGTGACGTTCTTACGCTTGCCTTGCTGTGTTGGGTCGCCGAGGTCAAGGCGAAGGCTCTGCAAAGTGCTGATGTACGAATAGCCTAACCAACCATTGAGAACTGGGACAGGGAAAGTTACGAAACCATTAACGTCAGCTGTGAGATCGTAGAACTGAGTAACGGCTGTAGGAGTATTAACGAAAGCCCTCACAGGCTGATTAGCAAACTGTGGAGCATAAAACTTCGTGATTGAAGTATTGCTAATGAACTGAGTTGAACAGTCTTGGAAGACCTTGGCAGCCCTATCAATCTGTCGCTCGATGAACATAGTCTCGCCAAAAGGCCCTGGAGTAGGTCTTGACACAACGAAGTAAACTACGTCATGATCGCCCTCGACAATGGAGCAACAAGCCTTATACTTTCCATAAGTTGTATGATGTGACCAGCCATTGATCTCCTGCTCCTTCATAAATGCAACTGAGATTGCAACGCCATCATCCCTCATCATCCAAATGAGCTTATTAGGGGTATCAGAATAGCACCAATCCTTAACTGTGAAGCCGTCAAGAAGATGGCTTGAGAGAATTGAGATATCAGTGCCTGTGTAAATCTGAGTATAAAAGTTGTAAGCAAGGTCTCGAACAGTATTCCCGCGGGCTGAGATATAGCAAATATCGTAGTTAATAACGATTGGAGCTATGTTAGGTGAAATGCCAACATAGCTTTGCGCGGTCGCAACAATGCTTGTAGGCGTGATTGGAGCATTAATCGTGCCACTACCTGAGATTTGCCAAGCGCCATACTCAGTCAAGGCGATCAAGCCATTCGGCATCGACAGCAAGTGCTGGACGATATTCACCTGATTGGAGACCAGCACGATACTGATCGCGTCATCGTCCTTAATCGGCAAGGAGTAATTGAAGTTGAAATAGTCCTTGATCTTCGTGAACTCAATCCCTTGTGGGTTGAAGGCGAAGCCAGCAAAACAATGTCGCTGCTGGAAGTAGGCGCAACAGTTCGGGAAGCCGTTGAAGGCGAAAGGATTAATATCGTTCAGGACTGGTGTAAACGAGGAGTCTGGAATGATACCAGTATCATCGAAGAAGGTTCCTATCGAGGAACCGATAAAGCCGAAAACGCCAAAGGTCGCATCTGGCAAACCAGCTGGAGCTTTCTGAGCATAGATGTTGTAGTAGGCAGCCCCTGCGACAGGGTTCCACTGAACCTGAACAATCGACTGTGAGAAGTCCACAGTTATGCCAGCAGGGCCTGTGGCTGACCAACTTGAAATGCTCTCACCGCCTGAGGCATCGACAGCTGTCGCAGCGTAGTAGGCATTACCTGCTGGAGCCGTTGGCGGTTGCTGGCTTACGAAAACGCCCGAAGGCGGACCAATAGAGGAGCCTATGGTCGCTGGCAAGAGAGTCCAGTTGGTATGGGTTATTCTCCTGAGCAAATGTGGAGTGTTACTCGAAACCGTAATAGTCATCACGTTGCCGAGATCGCCAACCTGACCAGTCTGATCATACTTAAAGGAAACGATATCAGAGGGAATGTACGGCGTGGTAAGTCGAAGAACCTTAAAGACTTGACCTCCACCAGTGAAGGTTCCCATAACAGTTCCGTTAACTGCTCCAGTGGAATTAAGGAACAGCTGAAGTTGTGTCGGGCTAATAACATTTGCAAAGAACCAAACCCCTGTATTGAGTTCTGTCATTCCTCCAACGCCTACAAATTTAATATAATCACCTGACACAAGGTTATGAGGCCCGGTGAACGTGACTACTGGAGGCTGAGCGTTGGTGATACTTGAGACCAATCCAACAAAAGGTGAGACAGGCTGTCCGGCCTGAATAATACGAATATTGCTCTGAGTAAACTCAAGAACATAGTTCGTATGTACGTCTACAATATAGGGAATTAGCCTGACAGGCAAGTTGTTCTGTGCAAGGCTCTCAGTGACTAATTGACTTCCTTCCCTGTTGTTAACACCACCTCGATAGTCAACGTAGAAGTTCTCAAGCAGCGCCGCGCCAGTATGATACTTGGCGTAGTCCACTCTCGCATACATTCGCGGAGTGAGTTCGCCAGAGCTAAATGCTGGTTGAATAATGTCAGGCATTTACGAGACCGAAAACAGTGGAGGATAGGATGTGTAAGCACCCTGATCCCACCCAACTCCTCCAGAACCCCACCAGTCCTGATACTGTAGCCCACGAACCCTGATCCAATCAGGGATGACATCCTGATTAGTTATTCCCTCGTTGCCATCAGTTCTTCGAGCCTCGATAATCATGCCATTAGCTTCTTGAAGAAGATTAGTCTTAAGATCAAGTTTCCCACTGATTGGGAAAGCGAGAAAGGCTGCGAGGGCAGTTGCAAAGCAGTTATAGAACTCGGCTGGCCAGACATTAGGATCGTCGATCCTGGCTGTGTAACAGCCAAGGGCCTGTGTGGTATTTGTCAGGATTACCTTGAAACCAGCAGAACGTATGTGGCCGCCGCCACTGTAGGCGCCGAAGCCAGTGCTGTTGATAGGCGCAAGGGTAACAGGGTCCATGAGCTGAACATGATTGTCAATTACTGTCATTGCTCTAAAGTCCTTACCCTCAAGCTCCTGCATTCCAGGAGGCGTAAGGCCAGTAATCGTAAATAAGTCTCCTTGCCGAAACTTCGCAGGGTTGGTTTGGGTATCGACCAGCGCCGGAAAAGACTGAAAGATATTAGTGATATCGTCCTCAGCGAAGTCATTAGCTACAATGAACTTCTGAGGAGGCCCAGGCCACCAGCTATCGCTGCTAAGGATAGTACTGCTGATCGGCGGAGTTGTCTGAGTCGGGAGCGAGTTCGGCCTGAAGGTTATGTAGCGAAACAGCAAGCAATCCAAAGGATAGCGATACTCATAAAGCCACGGCGGCGCTGGATCATCTGTCGTCCAGGGCACCTGCATTCCAGGGTTCTCTGGAGTTCCGGGAGCTGCTTTAAATAATTGAAGAACGTCTGTTCGCCTTGCAAAGTTCCACCAAGCCATAGTCATAACTTGATCGCGAATGCGATTATAGAATATCTTGACGTTCTTAGCCTCAACCGTGTTCTCTGTAAAGCTCGCAATCGTATTACGAGCCGAGATCATTGCCAGACTTTGATTGGCAACGTCAATGTCAGTGAGGGCAGGCATGTCACTTCCTCAGATGGCCATAGAGAGCATCGGCGTGAGATTTCTTCTTGCTCTTGCCAGCCTTACTCATGGCAATGGCAATAGCCTGCTTCTGCGGTCGCCCTGAATGTCGAAGCTCCGAGATGTTCTCGGATATGACCTTCTTCGATTTTCCCTCTTTCAGTGGCATCGTCGCCTCCTAGATCAGTGAATTGACGCAAGTCTCGACTGCCGTTTGCAGCGTGGCGTCGTCAATGTCCTTGCCCTGTTCCTGAACCTGTGGGTCCATTACCAACATGGGCATGATCTGCGAAGCAGAAGTGTCCGGCGAGGCCATTGTCTGCGTAGCCCATCTCATGCGGGTATTATGGGCTGGGACGTTAGAGGCCTCACCTTCGATGTAGCTTGCAAACTTCATGCAAGCCACTTTCGTTCGGCTCTTGAAGTCCCCATCGTTCATCAGGGCAGATGTCTCAAGGTAGGTCAGTGCCATTTCAGCCTCCTAGATTTTAAGCAAACTGCCAAGCCCATCGAGGACTCCAGCAGGAATTGGGTTCTCGTCAAGCTTGAGAACATCAGCCTCCATCGGCTCGATATCAAGGTCGATCTCCGATTTGAGCAGGCAGATATCGCCCCTTGCAAACTTGTTGTGCATGACAAGAGTGGTAAGATCACCATTGATAGGCGGAATACCCTTGCCCTCACTCACCTCGTCGATCAGTTTATTCCTCGCTTCAGTATAGTCCTCTTGAACCACTCGAAGCTTTCGCCGAATGCCAGCAAGAATAAGACGGGTTCGAGCATCATATTTATAGAGCAATACCTTCTCGCCATCTTTATAACTGTCAAGTTGGCCAACGGCCTGAAGCATATTGATTGCTTCTTGAACTGAGATTTTCATCGTACTCTCCTTGCAAAGATGGCGCCTATAAAGGTGAGGTTCCCAGCAGTATGTTGCGCTACAAAATAAACGGTCGTCGTACTTGACAAACTCATACGAGAGCGTACAGCACAGAAAACACCTATGCCAGCTGCTATATTAACGTTAGGCGCCTGACCAGAACCACTTGGAAGGGTGGCAGGAACAATGTTGAGACCAATCGACGCTGCCGTTACAGCACTTGCTGTCATAGTCCCCTGTGTCCAAACTTCCCAATCTCCAGCCGTTAAGCTAATGTTAGCCACATTAAGAGCCGGGCCGGAAGCGACTATAACACTGTTGAACGCTGTCGGTGTTGGGTACTCACCAACGAAGCCAGCAGCGGCATTGTCGGCCGCTGCCGTTCCCTTAATCTGCGTCCCACCGGCAGCAGATGAATTAAGCGTATTTATAGCGCCACCAACGCTATCTCCAACAAACAACGAGAAAGTAGTAGTTATGCCAGTGGCAGTAATAGCACCAGAAACAGTTGTGCGTAGAATTGATCCAGTAGCCATTCCAGAGCCGTAAGCGCCGAGAGTAACGATCTGGCTTAGTATGTCACCACCCTGCACTGTAGTAAAGATATTCGAAGCAGTCCCACGGCTCTTCTGTAGCGTTAGCTCTTGACCAGTTGCATCGTTGCTCCACTTGTTCCAATAGACGCCAGCCACGTTCATTGCAGCTTCGTTGTTGATTTCAAATAGACCATTACTCAACGCAAATGGCATAGGGCCAATAACTACGGAGCCACTTGAGTCAATCGTCAGCCTTCGAGCAAATGTACCGGCTGGGCTAGTAGTCTGAAAGCCATAAGCCATAGGGACGATAGAGCCAGTTGGAGTACCACGTACAAAAGACTGAATTGCTGCGCCGAGGCGAACGGCCCCACCAAAAGCACCATAGAATTCTATATACCCTACACTATCCCCATCGGCAACATCAGATAAGGTACCTATAGTCGCCGACTTCGACTTAATGAAGCGATGGTACGTAGGGCCTGTATCGGCAGACCACTGATACTGAGCAATAATTCCATGAGCTTGTATGAGCCCACCAGCACCTTGAGTACCAATTGTATTACCAACAACAACAATCCCATCTTGCCTAATGACCATCCGGGCTGTTGGTGATGTACTACTATTAGGCGAGGTAGAAAAGAGAAGTTGCATTGGTGCTGCTGTAGCGCCAGGAGCACCAGTAACATCAGCTTCGATTATAGCACCTAACCTAAACGCAGTTCCATCTGACGCCTGAAAGCGAAAAGCACCAACAGCATCTAAGCTCTGTGCAGCAACATGTGAACCAACAGTGACTCCTCTAGACTTGTTAAAGTTTATTCCTGCCCCAAGTGCATCGGGTGACCACTCATTAATAGCAAAAGGAGGATTACCCGACACTCCATGAATAGAAAGCCTTGAGGTATCACCGCTAACGATAGCAGTATTGCCTACAACTACCTGAGTACCTGTAAAGAGCGTTGAAGTTCCAGAGAAGGTATTTACGCCAGTAAATGTCTGGGTGTTTCCTAGGAACGCATCGCCACCAGCAACGATCTTGCTATCGACATACTGCTTAGTCGCTGCTTGCAGTGCTGTCGTAGGATCAGCTGGAAGGTTCAAGGCTTGAGTTAAAGTGACTTGCCCAGTGTTTCGCTGAATGGTCAGTGGATTATCAATGGCTGTTCCAGCATCATTGAAACGAGTAAGACTGAAATTGGCTCCAACATTACTTCCAGTCTCGCTAGTTCCATCGTTAACGTTAATAGTCCAACGAGCTATGTTAGAAGCATTAACACCCAAAATTCGAGCAACAGTTCCTAAGCTTGGCAATAGCCTAAGTGATGGAGAAGCCTTACTGATAGTAAGGTCTCCATTCATCGTGTCGCCAGCCCTGGCAACGTATTGAGCGTCACCACTTACCCATGCAGCATTCTGCCGAACATAGCGAACGCCGTCGCTAGGAGCATCTGCAATGCCACCGCCTCCACCTGTGGCAGAAAGAGTACCAGTGGCAAATGTAAGTCCAGAGCCTATCGTAACTGGACTCCAAGTTCCGCCTACGCCACGATAGTATATGAAGTTGGTAGCAGCTGCAGCTGACAATGAAGTTAGGTTCGCGTTGAGCGGCTGTGCTCCGATCGTCGTGCAAACAGCAGCACCATTCGCGTCGTCAAGGAACGTCTGCGCGAAAGGCGTCACTGTGATCTGTGAGGCTACATCGACTCCAGTAAAGATCGGGACGAGGTTGGCACCTGTGGTAATCCCTGCCAGTGCGGTCAAGGTTGCATCGAGCGGTTGATAACCAAGGCTGCCTATTGCAATGCCTTGAATGTGTGTAGCATCTACCCATTGAGCAATCTGGCCGTTGGTAGGACCTCCAGAGCTAGAGACGTTCCCACCACCTCCAGAATGAGCATCGACGTAGGCCTTCGTGGCTGCTTGCAGCGGCTGCGTTGGATCGCCTGGGAGATTGAGTGGCTGAAGGAGCGTTATCTGGCCAGTGGCTCGTGACATGATAAGAGAAGTCTCAATGCCACTACCAGCATCATTAAAACGAGTAATGCCTAGGTCGGAACCAGTGTTGCTTCCAGTCTCTGCAGTCTGTGTCATAATGGACCAGCGAACAAGTCCATTGTGACCCAAGACGATAAAGTCTTGGCTGCCACCGGTGCTGTTCAGGCGAAGAGCAGGATTATTAGCTGTGATTGTCAAGTCACCTGTTAACGTGCCTCCAGTGATAGGAAGGAAAGCACCTCCGCCACTGACAGCGTTATCAACATAGGCTTTTGTTACAAGCTGCTGAGGATTGCTGAATGCAGCTGCTGAAGTATCAAGCATGTGCATGTTAACAGAGATTACGCCGTTCTGTCTGTGTATCTTGAATGGAGTATCAATAAAAGCGCCAGCATCTGTATAACGAGCAATAGCAAAGTCGCTGCCGGTGTTTCCGCCTGTCTCAGGAGAAGCGTCATTAAGGAAGATAGCCCAACGAGTGACTTGGTTCTCATCGGTGCCAGCAAGGACAACTGGCTGGTTGTCAGCGGTCGTAATTAGGACCAAAGCTGGCGCGGGCGAGTGAATAGCTACGGTGCCAAAAACAGTTCCTCCATTGATAGAGTAGAAGAAACTGTCAAGGGGTTGCCAAGCAAGCTGTCCACGGCCATAGATGTGAGTATCGTTCGGAGCCTCGGGCAGGCTCGAAGGACTCGTAATCGTAGTCCAGATTGGATCGGCACCAGGACCAGCACTCGTGAAAACGGTTCCAGCCGGTCCCGGAACTATAGCATGATTGCCGTAGGTTCCAGGCCCAGCGCTGACAAGTACTCCATGTTGCGCAGGATTGCCTGCACCGCTAGAGACTATACCATCCACTGAGGTCACTCCTTGGTCGCAGCATTGTGCTGGCATAAGGTGAGATCATAGTGTAGATATCAATCCCGTCAATATCCTCGGCAGGGCCGCCTTCAGGGTCAACTTGGATAGTAACTGAATTGGTTGTAGGGTTGATAATTCCGAAGATGTCCTTAATGTAAATAGAGAAGGAACCGTAGTCCTTGTTGTACCAGCGCCTCGCGGGTGGAAGGAGAATACTCAAATTGCCTCCAAGGCCAAGCCGAAGCAATAGCACTGAGTCCCAGGGTTGTATCCTGTAAGTGGGTCTATTCGAGTTAGTCAGGATTTTATCCTGAAAGATCGGCACCTCAATCCAGCCAAGTGTCGGCCCCGCATAGCTGCGATGCGATCGAATAGGCTTGCCAATGACGTTATCGTAGATGTTCATGGTCCATACTGCCCATAGTACAAGGTAAGGCCGATTTGACCGGTGCCTGTAACTGTCCAACAAACATCAGCACCTGGAGGCAAAGCCGCCCAAGCATAGGTTCGATGATCGGCTGCAAAGCCGTTGGCAGCCAGAGCGATAGTACTACCAATCTGGACTGTGCCAGTCGCGCAGTTGGTTCCAGTCCCATAGGACAATGTAAAGGCTCCAGCGCCCGCACCACTATCGCTGGCGTTCCAGCCACAGAGATAGGTGACCTTGCCAGCGACTGCCTGGAGAATTCTTACCATCGCTGTAGTAGCAGCAGTCGCTGCGATGAAGGACTGGCAGATGACAGGGCTTGGCCCAATAAAGGGCTGAGTCTTTACTGGCTCGCACGAAAGCAGGGCCAGCAAGAATGCTAACGTGAGAGCTTTCCACATGGTCACACCGCCTGAACTGGAGTGATTGGAAGGTCGTTGATGGACATATAGGTTGAGGCACGTTTCTCGCAGGCTGCGATAGACTCAGCGTCCAGGCCTTCCATCTCGATCGAGGGAGGCCCAGCCCACGAAGTCTCGAGTTCGTTAACCGTCGCAGTCTGCGGAATGCCGGGGCGAGCTGGATAATTCTTATCAACGATAGGATGAGGGAGGATAACCTTGCCCATCTTTTTCACGATAACCTTGCCCTTACGGCCAGGCTCTTTCTCAACCACAGCTGTCTCGATGACAGTATCCATCGGCAGCAAGAGGCTGAGTTCGTCTGAGTAGTGCGCGGACTTAAGGCGGAACTTCATCGTATCCTCCCTACAACGTCGGTGAAGGAGGGGCCGAAACCCCTCCCAGGTTCAGCGCCTTTTGGGAGCTGGGTGTTCCTCCTGCTGAGGAGCAGGATGAGCTTCAGCCTTTGGCGCATCTTTCGAAGGCGGAAGCGGAGCCTCCTTCAAGACCGAGGGCTTGCCTTCCTTCGGTTCCATTGACTCTGGAACCGGATAGGGAGTGCCCTTGCCAACGTAGGTGCCAGCCTCCACAAGGCCAGGACTTGGCCCAGGGATGACCCAACGAGCGAGAGTCACGAAGGACTTCCCACTCATCTTCACTGGCTCAGGGGCCAACGGGTCTTTTACTTCCTCTGCCATTGGTCCCTCCTAGTTGTTCACGACAATGCCAGGGACGTAGCCGGACTGGAAGCCAGCCGCGGACACGATCTGATCTTGTCGATCGAGGACAAGGTAGCCATCAACGGTTCCGGCTGTGATGCCAGCGCCAGTGATGTTGTAGGCCAGCCTAATGAAGCGAGGAAGGCTGATACCTGCCGGAGGACGAGGCCAGTCGATGTCGAGCAGCCTTGCCCCTGCGATCAACTGCGCCACAGCGATCGTAGGACCCGCCACGTAAGTAGTCCAAGTGCCAGGAGCACCAGTACCATCATCCGGAGCACCCTGTGCGAGGACTTGCAAGCTTGCGCCCGCGCCGACGACAGCCGTATTGATGGCTGCGTAGACCTTCAGCGCCGGAGTATCTCCGATGCCGATATCGCGAATGCCTTGACCCGCTGCCAAGGGGCTCGGCGGGTTCCAGGCTGTGCCGGTGAGCAAGTGCAGGTCGATGATATCAGTTGACGGAACTACCGCCACACCTGAGATCAGGGACTGCCCACCGGAAAACCTATTCTGTCTGTCAAGGATCATGGGGCCTCCTTAGACCAGCGCTGCTTCAGTGTTGAGAATTTGATCGCAGGTCCTGATCGGAATACCCCTAAAGGTAGTCACGACCTTGCCCATGAACTCCTCCAAGCGGAGCAGCACGTTGGTCTTGTTCATGGCCTGCAGATCGAAGTAGGTCCTGATCACGCGGTTAGCGTAGATCACAACTCGGCCCATGCTCTCTTGAACACGATCCGAGTCTGAGGTCTGGATCGCAGTGGCTTGGGCAGGCATCACAGGAATGCGATACATTGCCCTGACCATTGCGTTGATCAGGTTCGCGGCGGACGCTGTTTGCAGGTCCGACACGTCGATGTTGGCGATCCTGGCATTAAAGCGCCAGTCCCGTACGCAGAGCCCCAGCTCCCACTTGAAGTGGTCTACATACGCGTAGTAAGGGTTGTTGTTCGAGTCGAAGACTCGCCACTTTCCCTTGTCCTCGTGCTGCAGCCCACCGATCTTCCCTTTCGGGAAAATGCCGTGAGTGGTGTCTGCACCCCAGGTCATAATCCAGATCGAGGTGTTGTCCGCGCCAGTACCTCCGGCGTTGACGACGTTCGCTGCGGTCTGGGCATTCGCAGGGGTGATCGTGTTGTACCTGGGTGACAGGCCAGTGAACCTCTCCGGGGTAACAAGAGTGTTGCCGTAGAAGATCGTCTGAGCCATTTGCTGGTTCATGCCTTCGAGGAAGGCACGAGCCTCTGAAAGCCGGAACTCAGGCGTGTTGCCATTCAGCTCGGCAAGGTCCACGTCGATCTGGCTTTCGCTTTCGAGGTTCCCGATCGTGTCGATGATCTGTGCTGTGTGAGACTTGCCGACCGGGATACCGAAGTTGAGCAAGCGCCACGTTGCTGCCGGGAGACCAGTTCGGACTGTAGTCTTGTGGCCAGTCGGTTGATTGGCCTCCATGACTAGCATATCGTCCATGATCTCGTTCGTCTGGGACAGGAGTTCGACAATCGCCGCTACGCGGTAGTCGTCGTCCACTCTCTTGGCCCAGTCGGCAAAGGTCAAGACCTGATTGCCGATAGTTGCCATGCTATGTCTCCTTTGGGACTAGGGATGGATACATTCGCTGAGCGATAGAGCGTCGAGGCCCTTCCCGAGCAGGACCGCCTTCCACGGCAGTTCCCTCGTTCATCTTCTGAGCGATCTTCCAGAGGCCCCTTACGACATCTGGATGATTGCCAGCACCTGTCTGTTCCATCGCAATTCTGAAAGCGTCACCACCAAGGTGGGAGTCGATAAGCTTCGAGATACCTGACGAGACCTCAGGCCTAAGGATACTATCCGTGCCTGAACCGATTGTCTTGTCAGCCTTCAGCGTATCTTTCCACGCTTGGTTAGTTGCATCCCAGCCCTCGGTATGGGCATTACCCACCTTGGCTAGTTCTCCGTTGTGGAAGTCAACGAATTTCTGAGCTAAGTCCTGAGATAAGTTGCCCTCTTTGAAGAGGCTGTGGATGGCGTTGAGCTGATCGCCCTTGTAGCCTTCCATACCGTCAGGATACTTAAAATCGCTGTAGTTCTCAGGAGCGCCGACCGCAGCAGCGGGAGTCGCATCCTCGTGCTTTGTTGAGAGGAGGGTTGCGGCATGGCGCGGAGTCCCCGTCTCAGTGGAAGTCTTTGTGGCTCCATTAGTCTGTGTAGTCGCAGCAGGTGCTGGAGTAGTAGACGCCTTCGCTGCTAACTGCGCAGGATCAGTCGTTTCACTACCGGGCTCGCCAAGAGGTTCCTCAGCCATTTTGGTTCTCCTTCATCATCACCATGTAACTGTCAGGGCAAGCAACAGAAATATCAATAAGCAGGCTATTGCCAATATTATGCTCCCCGCAGTTATGCGCCATAATAAGGGCGTCTCGGTTGAAAAGGTTCTGGCCCACATGGCAGCGACTGAGGATTTCAAAGATGAAAGCCCTGCCAACAGGTCCTCCCATAAGTGTGCGAAGGGTCTCAAGGTAGGCCTCCCTAGCCGCCGCCGCTCTCTTCTTACGAGCGGAGACATCTCTAGCGTCTCCAATATCTTCAGGTCGGTCTTCTTCCGCTTCGAGGTCAAATTCTGGCTCATCAGTATCGCCTGCCATCAAATGCCTCCCATCATCCGCTGAAGGGCATTCTGACCACCACCAACCTGAGTATCAGAAAGCACCTTCGCGGACTTCGCAAGATCAGAGATTTGGGCAGGCTGTTGTTGCTGTTGCGCTGCGGCAGCACGTTGCGCCTGTATCTGTTCGACCTTCCTCGCGTCCACAACCAGCTTCGGCGGAACGTGCAGGATGTCAGCGTACTGCCTTGCAAACTCGTTGAAGTCGATATTGTCGAGGACCTCTGGCCGAACTGCGCTCAGGTTTCCAAGCTGCGCCATGAGCCTTTCCATGCCAGCGGAACTTGCAGCACGTTGGGCCTCAGCAAGCATCGAAACGTAGTTAACTTGAATTTCTCGGCCCTGTACCTCCTGGGGAGCCTCTGGCAGGAGCCGAGCCCTGTGCATGATATTGAAGACTCGGTCGATGTCGGGGCTCAGGCTTTCATTCTCGAAGCGCTCAAGTACTGGCCCAAGCATGACCAGCTTCTCTTCCCTCCTCGCATCAATCTCAGTTGCCGTGCGAACTGTGTCCAGCTGCGAAATCATCAAGAACAAGTCATTAAAGAAAATCTGCTTGATCCGTTCTTGTATCTCCTTGATATCAAGCATCATCTCTTGAATGCGAGGCTGAACCTCGTAAACTGGCCTCATTCCCTTGGAAGCGTCAAGCTGAGTTACGTAGGTGATCCCTCCTGGGAGGACAGAGGCTGGTTGGTTCTTAAGCTGCACGTCCGCGAGCAGAGGAGGGTTGACCATCTTGTCAATAGCCTGGGCCTTCCGCTTTGTCTCCTGCTGGAGTTGCTTGATATCTCCAAGGGCGTCCATTGCTGGACTTCTTCCATAGGCGTCATTGGAGACGAGGTCCCAACGTGGGCAGGAGGCTGGGTTCTCGTAGAAGCCCCTGGCTCGGAGAATGTATTGGTCTGATGAGCCCCATTCCCAATAGACTTCTCGATAGGGGAAGTATCTCGGTATGCCGTCTTGAGCCGCATCTCCAATATTAGGCTCGATAGCGTGGAGGACTTTGATCTCTCGAGTCCAGTTCGATCGAGCACTCTTCCAGCTTGCAAGGACGCTTGGCGAGACATTTTCCTCTCCAAATTCTTGCACGACTTGCTTGACAGTCAATACGAACTCACGATAAAAGCTATCAATAGCAAGGCGATTAGAAGAAGCGAGGTAATACTCACCAGCACAAGGGTTGTAACATCGTATGACATTCTCGTAGTCCTCGTAGATCAGCATTGGTGCCGAACCGAATACTACGAGATCGAAGAACTGAACAGCCTTTGCAGAATAGTAATTAGACTCCTGAAAAATCTTCATCATCCTCAAACGGACTTCCTCCAGCCAAATCTTGACCGGAGAGGACTCTTCGGCTTCTTCGAAGCCTTGAATACCTAAGCGAAACCAGGGTCTCGTCGGGGAGGTAATCCCTGCCATCATGCCAGATGCTAGGTTCCTCGCAGCAAGCGTACCAGTCGAGTCCACGATAAACTGGTTCAAGGGGGAACCGCGGTTCCACTGGTTCGGGGTCACGAGCCATTTGTACCTCCTCGGGAGGATGTAATCGGCAAGTTCTCTCCAGTGGACCCACCAACTGTAGCGGTCGGTCCTCAGCCCGATGACGCGAGCGTCAAGGTTTCGCCGAAGTTCTCTCATTGCCCGTAGTCACCTTTCGGGCTATCCGCACGAGGGGTCTCGACATCACCACGCATAGTCGCAAATTCTGCCATCGACCTTTGCCTGGCACCTTCTGCAGTGTGTGACAGCCCTTTCCGAAGAGCGTCATAGCCCTGCTTAACAGCCTCCAGATTGCAGTCGGCAGCCGAGCCACAGCCATGATTATAGTACTTTGGTTCGTCAGGCATTATCGTCTCCTTCGTGGCCTTGCCCTCTCTCGAAGAGGACCGACCTCGCTTTTTGAGTGACCCTCAAATTCTGCAATCTCGCTTGGCATAGATTTTCCAGTAGCCGCGGCCCTTGCCTTATAGCCTGCCATCACTTCAGCCATCTGGCACTGGCGAGGACTTCCACAACCATGATGGTACTCATCAGGCTCGTCAGGGCTCATCGTGGGCCTCCAGGATGTTTCTTCGCGAGGTACTGTGCCGCCACGTTCTCAAGCTCGTCAAGATAATGTTCGGGAACTATATTCCGAGCATCTCTGACCTGTTGATCCCCTGCCTTTCCAAGGCCCATCTCAATATCGCCAAAGTGCCTTGACATCAAAGCTCGTACCAGCATCTCATGATAAAAAGCATTACTGGTCGATCCAATCTGACCTACAGCTGCCGCGACGTTTGGAGGAAGCAAGCCATCCTTCTCAAGCTTCCTAATTCCCCGATGCATAGACTCATGAACCATTGTGAAAGGTGTTTTCGCGTCGTACCACATCCTGTCACCGGCAGGCTGATAGGCTCCAGACCAAGCAACGGCTTGTCCTGGCTTGCTCCTGCTCTCGATAGTCCTGCTTGGATCGAAGCCCATCGCTGCTACAGGACTCCTTTCAGCAGCAAGCCAACCAGCATGAATACGATCAGCACGCTCAGGATCGACCATTTCAGCTCGTCCGAGGCCCATCTTTCCAACTGGCATTCCACTTTGGAAGAGTGCCTCTGTGTCTGCGTGGGACTTGGCAACTCTGGTTGACGCAAGACCCGGAGTAAAGTAGGCAGCAAATGGGTTTCCATAATACTGTTCCACGGCTTTCGAAGTCTCGAGTTCTACAGGGCCTGGATACTCTTTCGAGGGTGGTTCTTGCTGAATTGCTGTAGGCGGCTCAGTTCTGAACACAGGCTCCTTCGGAGCCTTCTTCTCCTCCTTCTTTCCACCAAAGAGGCTCCGGCCCAAAATGCTGAGCCAGTCATCGCCCTCTTTTTCCGCCGCCTCAGGCATGTTACTGACCTAGAAGGCTCTTCCCTTTGCTGCTTGCGCCTGTAGTTCCTGGGACAAACGCAGGCCTGATCGGCAGGTTGGTCCCTATGAAAGTTGAGGCCGAGGGCTTGGTGCCACTTTGCCCTGAGATTGAAGGCGGACCTGAAGGGGGTGGCGGCGGAGCAATAGGCGGTGGAGCCGCTGCAGCACTCATGTTCGCTTGCTGCGCCGCCTCAAGGCCACCAGTCCCTGGAGGGGTGAACATTCGTGTGATTGCCTTGATTGGATCGCCCACGTCAGCCTCCTAAGAGGGTTTTTCTACCAGCAGTCATAAAACCTGTGAAGTTGCCAAGCCCACCTGTCCAAGGACCAGGGCCTCCAGTTGCCGAAGGCGGTGGCCCCATAGGGGATGAGCCAACTGAGGGTGGAACAGGGAATGAGCCTCGAACAGGTGGTTCTGTTCCTGCTGGCGTTTGGCCCACAGCCTTGCCAAGGATGTCTATGCCTGGAATGCCGGTCACGCCCTGCGAGATGGCCTTGCCAAGAACACTGTCGCCCGCAGGCGTGCCAGGGGCAAGGGCAGCTTTAAGCCCGGCTGTTGGCGTGAAGGCTGATGCGATCATTGACAGTGGGCTTGCCATGCGTGCCTCACTGGAGGTGGAGCGGGAAGGGGTTGTAATCCCCCTTCTGAGTGGCGAATGGATCATACTCGCTAACGAGCGCGGGCTGTCTGGGACCTTCCCGCCCAGCCATTTCATTGGG
>Ga0126377_10000065_pt1 | contig 47951 bp, 67 predicted proteins | sample PanSoiMetPlot_22_FD_92647 | JGI IMG/M metagenome (GOLD analysis project Ga0126377, IMG submission 92647) | Tropical forest soil microbial communities from Panama - MetaG Plot_22 | ecosystem: Environmental > Terrestrial > Soil > Tropical forest > Bulk soil | place: Panama | collected 2016-02-17 | reverse complement strand
GCGTGCGAGGCGGAACGTGATGCGGCTCGCGGTCATTCGCCCTCCTCGATTTCATGGAGCGCGACGCGACCGTTGAGCGTAGCGATCCGCTGCTCGGCCCACCTGTTGTTGAGGTGAAAGTGCAGGTCAACGTGCCCGGTTATCCGATCCAGCCGTCCATCAAAGTGATCAGAATAGATCGGCTCGGCGAGCCTTTCGGATTTTCGAAGATGATCTCGTTCGCATCGAACTGCTCAATGGTTCCGTAGTAGTCACCGTTGATCACGACCTGCTTGTCGTCCTGCGAGACGGTGATCGTCACGCGCGAGAGACGTTGCTGTAGCCTCGGGTCTGGATCAGCAAATGGCACATTCGGTTGCGGACGCTTACTGACTCCGCTGCACATCAGCGTGATCTGTTGCGTTTCAGCAGATGCCGTATTGTTGACAATCGCCAGAATGACGACGACTAAAGCGAGCGTTTGGATAGTCATTGTGTTTCCCTTGTTGAAGCGGTTGTAGGTGTCATTTGCTGCGCTTCACGCAGTCGTAGTACGCTTGCCGTTGAGCCACAGGCGAAACTCGGTGCTGCCTTGCTTGAGCCGGCCCATCAGCCTTCGTGCCTCGTCAGTCCGTTGCCGTCGATGGTACCGACGACGTCGCGCCGCGACAGCCTGATCAGGTGGAAAGTCTGCCCGGTGATCCTGGCGAGGTCGGTGGCCAGGGCGATGACGGCTTCGAGCCGTGCCTCGTCGGCGGCGATGTAGGGCACGACCTGGAGCGGCGGCATCGGCCCGGCGCACACGCCTTCGCCGTTCTCGTCGCGCGAGACGACGAGCCAGACCTTGTCGATGACGTGGCCCGGCTTGTTCGCCGGCGTGTGAACGATGGTGGTCATTTGCGAAGCATCCTTCCTTGCGCGTCGATGCGATACGGGCGCGGGTCGAACGTCACGCGCACCGCGGGGATCTGCAGCGGCTCACCCGCGCCGTCGTCGAGCGTGACGTCCGTCATGTGCGCGCTCACCAGCATCAATGCTTTGCCCTGCAGCGGATAAATCACGCCGCACATCTCGCCGTCGCATAGCACTTCGACGACCTCGACTTGGCGCGCCGTGTGGCGTGCGAGGCGGAACGTGATGCGGCTCGCGGTCATTCGCCCTCCTCGATTTCATGGAGCGCGACGCGACCGTTGAGCGTAGCGCCCGCCGTTGACAACCAGGTCGAGCCGCGAAGCGACGCGGAATTTCTCCTGCACCTTGACGTTGGCGCCGAGCAGCGGATCGTCGCCGCGCTGGAACGCGGCCGTGATCGCAGCGAGCGTCTCCTCGGGGCCTGTGCTGCTCAGGACTTCGAGGTGGAGCGTGACCGGCACGCTGGCGCGATAGTGTCGCGTCGTGGGCATGATGGGACCTCCCAAAAAGCGTCGGGGGCCGGTCGGGTCGTCGAGAACCCGCCAGCCCCCGTCCTCGCGTGGCGCGCGTTTACGGCTACGCTGCGCGCCTGCGAAGCTCGATTACCTGGGCGCCGGCGACACGCTTCTGCTTGGTGATTTGCAGGTCGTAGCTGAGCGCGCGCATCACCGCCATCACGGTGGCGAACTGCGGCCGACGGGTCTCGCCGTTGAACCACTGGTACAGCGTGGATGTTGACACGCCGCTCGCTTCCTCGATGTCGCGGTAGCGCGCATGCTGGTCGCGCATCAATGTCCGGATGCGGTCGATGATCGGGTCCTTGTCGCGGAAATTGTATGACCGATACAGCTTGAGATGGCCGCCGTTGTGGTGGGTGCGGCCGGTGCGGTTGCTGTATGTGCTCATTCCGCCACCTCGTGAGCATGGCTGCCATTGAGCAGGCGCGGGGTGGCTTTGTAGGCTCCCTTCTCGACGCGCTTGAGCATCTTCGTCCTGATCAGAATGAAGACCGTGTTCGTGATCGCCTTGGCGTCGGCTCCGTGCGCGAGCACGTCGCTGTGCGTGAACGTCGCGGTCGGGTTGACGGCGACGATCTCGGCGATGGCGCGGCGCGCCTTGCCGGATGCGCCTTCGTCGGCACGCGGCTTGCGGTTGCCGATCATGGTCGCATAGAGGGCGTCGGGCGCGTTGGCGGCGGCCGTCGCTCCGGCGGGAGCGGCCAGGAGCCCGGCGGTCGGCGCGACCGGGCGGACTTCGACATCGTAGGCTCTGACCGCCTCCATGTGACGCAAGAGATCCCACAAGCGTTTTTCGTCGATGATTGCGCTCACGTGGAACAGGTTGGGTCCGCTGGCTGGCATTCGATTGCTCCGTTCTTTTGTTGGGTGGCTGAAACAAGTCGGGCGGGTGGCCTTGCGGACACCGCCGAATACTTCTCTAGTTGTGATACCGGGTACGGTAATGCTCCCGGTGCAGTTTGGTCAAGGCAAACTACAACCGCTTGATTTGCTCCGGTGTCAGGCGGTGGGCGGCGGCGAGGCGCACCAGTTTGGCCACCACGCTGGGAATCGGGCCCTCGGCGGAATAGCGGTAGGCCTGCCGCGCGGAGAAGCCGAACACCCGCCCGGCGTCGATGATCGACAGGTTCAGCCGTTCGAGCAGGTGGCGGTATTCGGTTGCGGTCATGCTGCTGTGTGCCATCGTCATCGTCTCCACGGCATGGTCTTGGCGCGGCGCACCGCGGACATCTTTTCGTACTCCAGGTCGCGCAGCAGGCGCAGCAGTTCGCGCAGGCTGGCGGCGTCGAGCGCTTCCAGCTTGATCGCGTAGCGCCGACCCGACAGCGTGGCGATCTGCCCGTTGATGGCGGCGATGAATTGCCGGTTGGCGGCGTCGTCGCTCATGGCGCCACCGCCAGCATGGTTTCGGCCTGCTGCAGCGCCGCCGAGATTCCGATCACCTCCGCCACCTGCGGCTCGTCATCACTGTTGTTGAGGTAGAGCCCGACGAGCCACTGCGCCGCTTCAGCGGTTTCGTCGCCCTCGGGTAACAGACTGATTCCATCATTGTAGGTAATCCACACGCAGTCGCCCGCCGCGTTGGTTTTCGCCCACGCAAGGCAACCGCCGCCGGTATGGTCGATGCCGTAGCCTGCCGCCACCATGCGCGCGCCGAGCGGCGTCGCTCTGGCATCGGCTGTCGTGCGGTCGAGCCAGGAAAAGAATGCGTCGCTCATCGCCCGCCCTCCTGCTGCCGGTGTCGTGCGGCAAGGGCGGCGTAAATCTTCTCCTGCATCGCGATGTTGCGTGCGGCCGAGGATGCAGCTGCGGCCGTGCACCATGCGGCGATCCAGGCGAGCAGGCCGGGCAGGACGCCGAAGAACACGCCGATGGGCGCGAGCAGGCAAAGCAGGCCAGTGGCGACCTTCCAGCCGCCGCCGCCCCTGCCGCGCGTGACGGCGAGGATGAGCGGCGCGAAGGTGATCAGGAGCGGCAGCAGCGAGGTCAGGTTCGTGTGCAGTAGTTCGTTCATCGTCGTCGTTTCCTTTTTTCCGGGTTTGGTTCTTTCAGATCACGCAATCTGCTCGGCGATGTGCTGGAGCTCGTCGGCGACCTCGCGCAGTTTGCGCATGCGCAGTTCGTGCTGCGTCATCGCGCGGATGATCGCGTCCTGCCCTTGCGGGTAGTAGTCGCGGCCGTTGGGAGCAGAGGCGGCGAGCGCGCGCCCCGCCTCCACCACCGCGGCATAGGCTTGGCAGACTTGCCTGCTCAATTCATCGCGCGAGGTGCCGTTGAGGTGCACGGTCGGCACCATCAGGTCGCTGTGTTTCTTGCCGTTGGTCATCGTTTGCTTCCAATCTGCCGACCGCTCGCGTCGTAGAACCGGGTCACGCCGTTGCTATCGGTGCGCGCCTTGCCGGTGGTGAAACCGGCGCGGTTGGAGAGCGTGGTCACGCCATTCAAGTCGGTGCGCGACTTGCCGACGACGTTGCCGACGCTGTCGTGGAAAGTGCTCTGCGCCAGCGCCGGGCTGGCGCCCAGGAGCACCAGCGCGCAGGCGAGCGCCGTTTTTCTCATGGCGCCACCTTCGGCGGCGCGGCACAAGCGATCTCCGCGAGCACGGCGCTCCAGTCGTCGGTCGCCAAAAGCACATCGCCGCCATCGCGCACTTCCGGGTCGAGCATCACGATGAAGCGCTTGCTTTCAGGCCACTCGCGCAGCGTCGCGTCGGCGTAGTCGACGTAAACGAACTTGCCCGCGCCGGTGTCGAACGACGGGCAGGCGTCGTTGTGCCAACTGATGTCCGCCCAGCCCGCCGGGATCGTCGGCAGCGTCGCCGGATCGAAGTCTGGAAACTCTTCGCGATACGTCATTGCCTGCTCCTGATCGGGCGCGGTTCGACGAGGCCGATGCCATCGTCGGTGAATTCGAGCTCGATGCGCGGCGCGCCGCGCTCGATCAGCGCGAGCACCTCGCGCGCCCAGGGCAGCGTCTCGGCAAAATCATCGCCGCCGACGAGCGCGCGTGAGGCGTCCCACCAACCCGCGTCGTTCTGCGGGTGGCAGCCCTTGGCGTAGGCGACGAACGAGCGGCCGTTGTCCTCCGTGCCGGAGACGAGGTCGCGCGGCAGGCCATTGCTCATGAGGTAGACGCCGTCGTCGTGGACCAGCACGAGCGCGGGCTGGCCCGGTTCGGTGATGGGTTGGAAGTCGTCGGTGTAGCCGACGAGATGATCCTGGTGCCGCGGCGCAGCGAGCGCGTGCTCGACAATGCGGCGCACATCGGCGGCGTTGAAGATCAGTGTCGTCATCGCTTGTTCCTTGCGGTTCGGTTGAAGGTGTTGGTGGTGGTGCGCTGGCGCCGCAGGTGGGCGGCGCGCGCGGTGTTGTGGGCGTGGGCGAGAACGCGGTCGACGGTGGTCTCCAGCGGCTCGCCGAGGATGAACCAGCGCTTCCATTCCTTGGTCGGCACACCGACCACGTCGAGCACCGCTCCGCGCTCGCGCGCGGCAGCAACCACGGCCGCGCGCCATTCGTTGAACGTCATCATCGCTGCTTCACCTCGGCCGCTGGCGATGCCGCAAGCGCAGCATTCGCGGCGTCCACCGCGCGCCACAGGTCGCGAATCTCGATGACGTCGCTCACCTCGTCGTCGGTTTCGGCGGCGAGCGCGGCGCACTGTTCGTCGGTCATGTCGGCGGTGGGGCGGCGGATGAACATCTCCTCGGCGTTCTCGCCATAGCGTGCGGCCATGTCGATCAGGATCGGCAGGGCTTCGGCTAGTGGCATGGGAGTCGCCGGGTTTGCTCCGGTGCCGATGATGGTGATGGTCGGGTCGTAGCCGTGCTGCTCCAGCAGCACGCGCAAGTCGTTGGCCGCCGCGACGCGCGCGGCTTCGTCGTCGATCTGGTCGACAGCGACTCGCACGGTGGCGGTGAACGTTAGCAGCCGCGTGGGCAGCGGCGGTATGGTGGTGCGCTCAGTCATTGCTTTGCCCTCCCGAGCAATTCCACGAACTCGGCGACACCCGATGCAGCGCGCGCACCAACGCCTCATTGATCGCGTCCCAGCGCTCGCAGAAGTCCGCGAGCCACGCGCGCTGCTCCTCGGTCAACGCCTCATCGTGCAGATGCTCGTCGGCGGAACCAAGCTTGAGCCCGTTCGCCTTGTTCCACGCCGTGTACTCGTCGCACAGCGCGTCGAGCAACTCACTGAACCTAGTTCTCGTCGTATTCATCATTCCGTCTCCCGTTGTGTTTTAGCGTTCCACGAACTCGGCGACGCCCGCCCAATGCAGCGCCTGCGCCAACCGTTCGTTGATTGCTTCCAGCGTGCCGACCGCGGGCCAAGTCTTGGGACCGGCGTCGGTCAGGCGCGGCGATGTTGCGAGCAGCGCCAACCGCCGCTCGATCTCCGCGCGCTGGCGGTCGAAAGCCTGCGTGACCGCGTCTCCCTTCCGCCCCTTGCGGGCGAGCGCGTCGTGCATGTCGGCGGCCGCGGCGCGCCCCTTGCTCGTCGGTGTCGTCATCGTCGTTGCTCCCGTTGTTTCGCGCGCATCAACCAATCAGCACCACCGCGACCGCGTCGCTGTGCACGCCTTCCTCAACCACCTTCGGCATCCGGTGATAATCGGAATGAACCACCTCGCCCTCATCGACACTGCTCACCGGCGGAGCAACCGTCGTCCGCCAATAGTCGCCATAGGGATAGGCAAAATGCACCTCCGTTTCCGGCGGAAATGCCTGCAGTTCGTTAATCAGTTCACCAACAGTCATCGTCGTCTCCGTTCCTTTTTTGGTTTGGCTCGTCAGTGCGGCGGAAACCACCCGCGCGCAGACGCGGCCGCATGCCGCGTTTCGCCAAATCACGCCGTCTCCGCGTCCTCACTCGCGTCCGCCGCCGCCTCCAACTCCTGAACCGTCTCCTCCATCGTCATCGAACGATCCAAATACGTGTGGTCGCGGTCGAGCGCGCAGCGAATGTGCGCCCACCAGTAAGACCGAGCGCGATCCTCCGAATCCGTCCCACGCAACAACTGCTCCGACTCACGCAACAGATCGAGCATCTCTTCCTTGATCTCAAAAAGCCGAGCAGCACGCTCATGCATCGACATCGCCATCGTCCTCTCCCGTTTCTTGGCTTGGCATCATCAGCGCAGTTGGGAGCCACCCATCCGCAGACGCGGCAACACCGCCGCGTTTCGCCATCAAAAGTCCGTCAACAACCGCGCCGTGTACCGGAACGTCGCAACCCGATTCGGATTCGCACCATTGCTTCGCCATCAAACCAGCAGCCTCCGCCTCCGCCTCCTCCCGCGTCGCAAAAGTCGCGCGAGCACCATTGCTCTTAAGCCAAGCCTCGCGGCTCCCAGTCACCCCACCCCAAACCTCGCACCACACACCCCACTCGCGCGGAGCCAGCAGCACCTCGTCTTCCGGGATCTCAACCGGATGCAAAATCTCAACCTTCCGCCTCATCGCTCTCTCCGTTTGGCCAGAATTCAGACCGGAAATGCTTCGCGCATCGCCGCCTGCGCCCGCGCACAACCCTCAAGATCACCACGCCGCACCGCGTCCATGATCGCCGCAGCCATCAAAGCCCGCGCATCCTGATCAGCACGAAACGCCGTCAACGTCGTCATCCGCCTGCCGCGCGCATCCTCAATTTCAAAATGACGCTCGCCGCGCGCATCGACCCGCACCAACGTCGTCTCACCCTTCTTCCGCTTCGCCATCTCTCTGGCTCCATTCCCTGGCCAGCGCCAATCGCCAACCCGACGCCAGTAATATATGCCAAAATGGCAGTGCTCGCCATAGGAACTATGGGAATTCAGTCCCATGCGACCTTCCATCCAAAATGGCAAAAACCCACGGAACCACGGCCACTTCTCACCCAACCAAACTATCCCGCCAGATATGCCATATTGGCAGTCCTTCCCCCCGCCAGAAATCCACTGCCAAAGTGGTGCCCACGGCCCGTCCGCCAATCGCCCGCGCCCGGCAATCGAAGCCCCCGGTCACGCGAGCCGCGCGCGCACTCGCTTGACCGACGTGGCAGACCACGCACCACCATTCGGACCAGCAATGCCGCGCGCATTCAATTCGCGCGCTTGCTCGTTGAGCGACCGCGCGGCGATCTCGTCGAGAACCGGGCGCAGCTGCTCTGCGCGCTCGCGCGCCGCGGCTCGATTGGCCGCAGCCAGCCCAGCATTGCCAAGCTTGGTACCGCGCGCCTTCGCCTGAGCCAGAGCCGCGCGCGTGCGCTGCGAGATGAGCCGCCGCTCTTTCTCGGCGAGCGCGGCGTAGATGTGCAGCATGAACGGATCGACGTCGGGCCCGAGCTCGGCGACGATGAAGGGAACGCGTTGGACCATCAGGCTGGCGATAAAGGCCACGTCGCGGCTCAATCGATCCAGCTTGGCGACGACGATTGCGCACTTTGCCTTGCGGGCCGCCGCCAATGCGGCCGCCAGTTGCGGCCGGCGCTCGAGCGCGTCCTCGCCTCTCCCCGTCTCGATCTCGATGTGCTCGCCAGCAATGGCGAGCCCGTTGGCTTCGGCGAAGCGGGCGACCGCGGCTCTTTGCGCGTCCAGGCCAAGGCCGGAGCGGCCCTGGCGCCTGGTCGAGACGCGGAAGTAGGCGACGAGATTGCGATTGCTGGCCACTGCTGGCTCCCTTCTATGTCAGGTTGACCAAGGTCAACGTGACACATAGAGCGCCAAGCGAGCAGAAGGAAGGGAAAAACCCGTCATTCTGGCAGGCCCACAATCGCGCAGCGGAGCCCGCTTGGCGAGCCCAACCGCGGGCGCGGCGATCAGAGCCAGCCCGACGCAATCTCGAAGCACAGCGGCGGCTCTGGCCGGCAGCATCTCCTCGCGCGCGCACGGGCGCGCGCGCGCGAGGCTGAGCTCGGCGGCGGCAGGTTTTTCTAGCGATCGGTGACGGACGTGACGTCTACGCCTATATTCTCCGTGAATCTACGTCCTGCAATGCAGCGTAAAAAAATGCTGCACCTGCGAAGGTAAATATAGCTTGATAGTACGACTAGTGTCACTAGTGACACTAGTGTCATTTTTACTGTATATTCAGCGGGTTGGTTAGTGACGGATATGGTGACGGGAGTGACGGCAAGATGTCTTTACGGTGGTTTTTGGATGTTTGTGTCTACGGAATTTTTTGTTTGTATCGAGGTGTTCATATCGCAAGTGCTAGATGAGGTTTGTGTGCAGTGTGTCATGATAAGGTGCTTGAATTTCTGAACAAGCGTCACAAGCGTCATTTTGCCCACAACCAGAAATGAGATCGCGAATTCCGCCCGTTCTACGTGTGAGAAGTGTCACGCGCTTTTCTCTCTACAACTTAAGGCACGCACGGCGCGTACTTACCTATCTTCTCGTTGCAGGTTTTACACAGGCATTGACGTTGCTCTTGACGGTGCTGCGGAGATCACCGAGGCACGATTCGTTCTGCTGGTTTTTGCTGGGCGATTGCCTCGTCGATCAGCCGACGAGTGGCTTCGTCGACGATCTTGATTGCGGGCGACGTCGGACCGTTGGCGATCATTCGTTCGGTCGACGGTTGGCGGAATTCCGGGCGGGCGAACGCGGCGCCTTTGCGCACGCGGCGGCGGAGCGTGTCGCGTTTTGCGGCGGACCAGTCCATCACACGGCTAACCTCAGTTGCATTCCGAGCGGCGGCGCCGCCGTCGGCATCCGCTCCGGCCGCAATTGCCACGCCCACAATTCTTCCGTTGCGGTGAAGCCGACGTGCTCGAACCCGGCCTTGAGGTAGCAGAACCCATAGATGCGCTCGCCGCGCACCATCACGCCCGGGACCTCGCGCGAATCGACGAACGTGATCAGGCCGCCCGGTGGCGGCGCCCACAGCGCCCGCGTTGCTGCCACCGCCGCGCGGATCATCTCGCTCGCCCGGCCGCCACCCTCTTCGCGGCGGAACAGCGTGTTGACCCACAACCCGCGCCACTGGTGCATGACGTACTCGGGCCGCGGCCACGACGTCACCCACACTGCTCGCGCCTGCTCCGATCGCAGCACCACGCATGCGCCGGGCGGGACAAATTGCGCCGCGCCGACAGCCTGCCGGTTGTAATGGCGGTCGGCGACCAGTCGCGCCACCGGATCGGCCCGCCATGACAGTCGCCACGTCATCGCGCCGCTCCCGCCAGCAGCACGATCGCCAGCACCAGCAGGAACGCCACCACCGCCGCCCACAAGATCCAGCCGTTGCGCCGCCGATGGTCAGGCGCCAGCATCGACGTGATACTCACACCTGAGACCCTCGACCGGCCGCGCTACGACCACCTTGGCCAAGCCGCTCACCCGCGCTGCAACGTAGCGCGCGATGTTCTCCATCGTCGGCTCCTCCTCCATCACGTCGTTGAGCATCCGGTGGTCAAGCAGCGCGCACGCCGCCGCGAGCTCGCGCTGCAGTGCCTCAACGCAGCGTCCCTCGCGCGCGTAGGCCCAGACCTGGTACGAGTGCCCGTGCGCCTCTTCGTGCTGCGGCAGCCAGTGCCCGGCACAGAACATCGCCCTCGCCCCGACCAGCGTCGTCATCTGATTCCCAAGTGCTTGTGGGTTTGCGTGCTCAGCCGCCACCACGGATGCGCCAGCACATAGGCCACCGCCGCCGCGTTGTTCCGCTCAAGGTCCGCCCCGTCCATCGGTTGAATCGAATACCGCGTTGCCGGCAGAGCCGCCCGCACAACCTCCGGATCGAGACCATCCTGCGGAAAAACGATCTTCACCTCGTCCGCTTCGTGCAGCCCGAGCGGCGCGCCCGCCTTCGGGCTCACGCATAACCACTCGATCGTGCCAGGGATGGGCAGCGTCCCATTCGTCTCCACCGCAACCCCAAAGCCGCGCTGATGCACCGCCGCCAGCAGCGCCTCGTCAAGCTGGAGCAACGGCTCGCCACCGGTGAACACAACGAACCGGCACGGTCGCCCATCACCCCACGCCGCCAGAATCGCACCAGCCAGCGCCTCGGCGTCCTCAAACCTGTCGCCGCCAACAAAATCCGTGTCGCAGAACGTGCACACCGCCGCAGCGCGATCCTCCTCGCGCCCGGACCATAGATTGCAGCCGGCAAATCGGCAGAACACCGCCGCCCGCCCGACATAAAAACCCTCGCCCTGCAGCGTCTTGAAAATCTCCTTCACCGCGTACATGGCAGCACCTCCAAACGCGCCAGCAGGTCGGGTTGGCGCCGCGCGTTGTCCAACAGCGACAGATTCACCGCATATCGCGACGCACTCGACCCGTCGAAACTGTCGGCGCCAGCCGCCATGCACAGATGAATCCGCCGCGCCGTGTTCACCCGCCCGACATGCAGCCGCGCCGCGCACTCGCGCGCCAGGCGACCCCACCCGGCAAGCGTGCGCTCCTTCCACTCAGTGCTCCCGCCAACGAACACGCCAAGCTCGGGACCAACCACCGCCGCAACATCCGCCGGCGCAATCCCGTCCTGCACCGCCAGCATCAACGGACACACCGGCGCTCCAAGCCGCGCCCGCCACGCCAGCGAAAATTCAAGCGACCGCCGCCCGCCAGCAACAATGTCCGGCAGCACCGCAAAATCGGCGCCCGCCGCATAGCGCGCGTACCCACGCAAAAACGCCCGCTCATCAAATGCTTCGCCATTCGCATAGGCCCACCACGCCCCATTGTCGAAAGCCCACCGCGCAAACCCGTTCGACCCGTTGCGCCCCTTCGCCGACACCATGATCCCCCACCCCGCCGCCCGCAGCCCCGCCAGATTCCGCCGATTTCCGGTGCTGCTCGCATAGGCAAACATCACCGCACCGCCTTGCCGCCACCAGGATGCCCGCCGCCCGCGCAGCGCGCCTCGTCCTTGCGCGCAATCAACGCCGCCGCCGCAGGAGCCCGGGCACCAGAATCGCCCACCAGCGCCCGCCCCAGGCAGTCCTCGCGCATGATCGCGTCGACCGCCTCAAGGCGCCGCAGGATCCACCGCATCACCGGCACCGCCATCGCGTTGCCAAGCGCCCGGTAGCGCGGCCCGTCCGCCGCCGGCCGGCGGCGATAGGTCACCAGCGTGTAGTCGTCGGGAAACCCCTGCAGCCGCTCGCACTCGCGCGGCGTCAACCGCCGCACGCGGGCGTGGCACACCGCGAACGTCTCGCTCTCGAAGTCCAGCCGCCCGTGCGGGCCGTGATGCCCGTTGCGCGCCGTCGCCACCTCGATCGGCCCGCGCGTGTCGTTGCCGCCGAACGCCAGCGCCTGGTCGACGACGTTGTGCAGCCGAAAATTGCCCTTGCCCTCATGCGTGTAGGTATGGGCCTCGCTGCCGGAGATCAGATCGGCAACCTCGGCGATCAGTTGATTGCGCCTGCCGTCGCCGCCGTCCGGCCAGCCGCCACCGCCAGCGCGGCTCGCAAGGGACTCGGCAACTCCCGCCCCCGCGCCGCGGCGCGGCGGAGAATCCCCGCACAGGCCCTCGGGCTCAAGAAGTACCGCGGCAGGACCGCGCCAGTCTCCAGCATGTCCGACAAAGAACACGCGCTCGCGCCGCTGCGCCACGCCGAACCACTGCGCGTCCAGCACTGCCCACGCGCCACAATACCCTGCGTCATCCACCGCTCGCAGGAAAAGCCCGAAGTCGCGCCCGCCGGCGGAAGACAACAGACCGGGTACGTTCTCGACAACGAACCAACGGGGCTCAAGTCGTGCAACAATTCCCAGGGCAACAAGCGTGAGGTTGCCGCGCGCGCCAACCAGGCCGAGACGACCGCCGGCGACGCTGAAGTCCTGGCATGGTGATCCGAAAACAATGACATCTGGACGGCCAGCGGCCGCCGCTCGCTCGAGGAAATCGTCATCCGTCACGTCTCCCATGTTCGGCGTCGCGGAATGCCGCGCCGCCAGCACCGCGCACGCGAACCGCTCGAGCTCCGCACACCACAGCCAGCGCCAGGAAGGCATCGCCACCTCCGGCGCGCCGATCCCGCTGAACAGCGTCGCCGCCCTCATCGCCCGACCTTTCGCCGCCGCGCGATCGCGTCCAGCGCCGCGGCGTCGCCGCGCTCGCCCACCGCATGGATTGTCGCAACCACGATCCGGTCGAACACGTCCTTGGCGAGCATCCGCCGCGCCATCTCGAAGAACTCGCGCTCGAACGACCGCTCCGCTTCCTCCTTCGCCTCGCGCCGCGACTGGACCTTGTCCTGGAACCCGAGCTCGCGCTTCTGCGCGCCGATCGCCGCGTTGACCGCGGTGAGCTCGACATGCGCGGCCGCCAACTCCTCGCGCAGCGCATCGCGCTTCTCCCGCAACTTGTCGCGCAATGCGTGGGCGAACGAGCCATAGACCTTCCCGCCCAGCTGCCGGTTGAACGAAGCGAGCTGGAACGTGAGGCCGTTGATGCGCTCGACCAGCGCCGCGCGCTTCGCCTTGGCATCCGCCAGCCACACCAGCGGATCGACGCCGTGCTCGTTGCGCGTCGCCTCGACGACGCTGCGCACGGCCCGGCTCTGCGCGTTCTCGGATGCCTTCTTGTACAAGCCTACACCCTCGCACGCGTTGTCATTGCTCGTCCCCGTACAGATCGCCGTAATCGCGCCCGCTGTCATCGGCTGGCCGCTTCTTCGCCGGCGTGACGATCAGGTCACGGAAGCCGCGCTCGCGGCTGGTACGCGTCAGCACGTAGCCGCGCCCCTGCAGGTTCTGCACGAACGTGCGGATTTTCCCGGCGCGCTCGCCGCGCGCGTCCGCCCATTGCTTCCACGAACCGAACAGCGCCGACGACGGTGTGAACGTGTCACGCAGCTTGTCGCAACACTCGTTGAGCCACTCGCCGACTGCGTCCTCTGTCTCGAGGTATTCCGTCGTCGATTCGGTCACGATTGCCGGCGGCGCCAAACCCTTCGCCAGCCATTCGCGCGCGCCCTGGACCATCCAGCCGAGGATCGCTGGCCACTCTGCCTTGAGATGCTCGTCGAGCAGTTTGTCACGCTCGGCGTCGCTGATCTCCACCGTGAACGGAATGATGTGGAAACGCCGCTGCACCGCCCGATCAACCGACTTGAACGCCGGCTTCTTGTTGCCCGTGATGATCAGCTTGTACTGCGGCACATACTCGAACGAATCCTGCCGCATCAAACGCACGCGCACCGGATCGCAGCCGGTCACCGCCTTGATCCGCGCCTCATTCCACGACCGCCCCTCCTCGGTCTCGGTCGCCGTCACCAGCCGCGCGCCGAACAGCACCGCGAGCTCCTCCGGATGGCGGTCGTACTTCGTATCGACAAATGTCTCCACCGCCGCCGTGCGCGCGTAGCCACCCATGATGCCAGTGATTGTGTGGACGAACGTGCCCTTCCCGTTGCCGCCTGGGCCCCAAATAAAAAAAACGCACTGCTCGTGCGCCTGCCCGGTCAGGCAGTAGCCACACACACGCTGCAAGAAGGCGATGAGCTCGGTGTTGTTGCCGGTGACGCGCTGCAGAAACGTGAGCCAGCGCAGCGGCGGCCGCTCGTCCGGCGACACTGCCGTCTGCATCGTGCAATGGTCCTCGCGCTTATGCCCGCGCGTGGCGCCGCTCGACAGGTCGACCGTCCCCTTCGGCCCGTTGAGCAGCATGCGGTCGACATCCCATTCCTCCACCCGCGCCGCCAGCAGCTGCGATCCGCGCGCCCGCCGCTCAAGCGACGATACCGTGCGCGTTGCTTCGACAGCCATGCGCGTACTCCTCTTCTTCGACGACGTGCCAATGTCGCGTGCCAGAAACCCCGCCATGTCGAGCACCCGGTTCGTCACGTCCTCGCGCCACGCGCCGTCACGCCAGATCAACCACTTGCCCCACGGCCCGACAAAACGGATTTCATCGCCGTGCCTCCGCTCAAACTCCATCAGCATTGTCTCGCCAGTCGGCACCCAACCCGGTACCGCGTAGGCCGGCGCCGGCTTGATCGGGATGACGTTGTCGTCCTCGTCATCCGCCATCACGCCACCCGAACCAGGTCGTTGAAGTCGAGCGCATCAAACTCGTCGGCCGGTGGCCGCGGCATCAACCCAAATGCCTGCTTGCCTTCCGCCTGCCAGCGCGCGATGCAGATCGCTGCCGCCCGCTCGCCCGGTCCCGCGTTCTCAAACTCGCCGTAGCCGCGCGACGTCGGCCAATCGAGATCAGCCCAGACGCACAACTCGCCCACCGCGAATAGCACCGGAAATCGCTCGATCGCGCCGGCCGAGCCGAGCGCCCACACCGGCGCGTGCCCACAGCACAATTGCGTCAGGCCGGTCTCAATTCCCTCGGTGACGTGAAGCCGCGAGCAGTACGCGAACTCCTCGCCAAACGTCGCCGCGTGTGGAGTCAACTTGATCGCGCCCGCCGTGCCAAGCATCATCGGCACGCCAACCTTGCGCCACTGTGTATCGAAATACGTGCGGTGCACGCCGACCGGCACATCCCGGTGCACCGAGCGCATCAATGCCACCATCGCCGGCGCCCGTTCGCGCCGCCGCGGACAACACGGATGAAACCGCAGCACCTGGGTCAGCAGCTGCTCGCGCGCAGATCCGGGAACCTCGACGCACCGCCACCAGCCGAGATAGACCGTCTCCACCGGTGTCCCGAGCGCCGGCACCGCCTCGTTCCATATCGCCAATGCCAGCGCCCGCGCCTCCGCTTCCTCCGCCGCCCGCTTCGCTTCGCGCTCACGCAAACGCTTTTCCCGCTCCAGGCGCCGACGCTCCCGCTCCAGATCGGCATCGCTGTCCTCCCACACATGCAATTGCCGACACGCCGCAATCACGTCCTCGGGCGCGCACCCGGCCAAACAGCGCACCTGCACCGTCTGCCTGCCGTCAAACACGATCAGGCTCGGATCATGATCGGCGTGGGCAGGACAACGGCAGCGCCATTGCCGCCCCGCCTTCTTGCCGCCGAGTGCGCGCGCGAGGTCCGCCGCATCCATCACGCACCGCCCGCCAGCCAGCGCGCCTCGTCCTCAACCGCCAGCGCCAGCTCGATGGCGCGGACATGCTCCAGCACTTCGGATTGTTTCAGTTGCCAGCGTTCGCGCGACAGCTTGGCGATGACCCGCCACTTGAAGCGCTGATGCAGCCGCAGCGCCTTCGCGTCGTCATGCAGCGTGTCGGCGAGAATGGCGAGCGCCAACTGCGAGGGGCCGCTGCCACCATAGCCCCACTCGAATCCAGACGGCGAATGATTGTCAAGGTCGAGCCGCAGACGCAGCAGGTGTCCCGCTCCACCAGTTCCACGTCGAACCTCCGCGGTGTCGTCACGATCGCGATAGCCCCAGTAATACGTCTCCATCGTTCGTTCTCCTGTGCTCCGGTCCGATCAATCGGAAGAAGCCCCCGCGCCCGTCGATGCGGTAACCGGTCGCCGCGACCGCGACGTTGATCTGCCAGACGTGCGACTTGAGCCCCGACATGCGCGAGGCCCGCCGCTCGGCAAAAACGATGGCGAACAAATCGTCGCCGCTGATCCCTTCAGGTCCTGCGCGCTCGATCACGTCGAACAGCCGCGCTTTGAGCGGTGACAGCGCCACGCCGAGGCGCAAAGGACGGCCGCAGCGCTCGCAGATCTGCGTCATCATTTCACACCTCGTATAGCCACGCGTTCGTAGCGTCCGGCAGAATGTCGAGCAGATTCGATTCGAGATGCTTGGCGAGGCAGAGCCGCCGCAGCCGATACAAGCGGCTGACAAATTGCCGTTCGGTCAGCATCTCGCTCTCGACGAATGCTTCCCTGGCGACAGCGTTAACCGGCACAATTCTGAACGCCCATATCTCCGGCCAGTAAAACGCCAGCAGGAACGGCAGGCCTGCAATGTCAGCCAGCTCCGTGAGCGCTCGGTACGTGGGATGCTGCAAATTCGGCGTCGGCACCACGTAGACTTTGTAGTCAACGAGGCCGACAGGCTTCCCGAGGTTGTACTCGACCATCAGAAAGTCGAGATCGACAGCCGGGCAATTGAAGCCCCACTGCCGATGCCGCAAGCTGAGCTCCAGGTCGCGCCAGCCACTGCGCTCCTTACGCACGCCGTTGCAATCGAAACTCATTTTCTCGCTCCGCGATCCGGCACTTCGCCGTCGCAAAAATGTCAGCGTCACGCTCGATGCCGACAAATCGTCGGCCCATTGCTAGCGCCACGACGCCGGTGGTCCCGCCGCCCAAAAATGGATCGCCGATGGTGTCGCCGGGTTTGGTGAAGCGGTGCATGAGATCGGCTATGCCGCTCTCCGACTGCCCCCAATCGTGGAAGCGCTTGTCGTTGTCGTTCACGTCGCTGCGCGCAACGTCGCCGATCCACTCGCCGGCAAACTCGCCTTTGACGAACCAGAACACCGGCTTCCAGAACGTGTTCACGCGCCGTGGAAAAATCTGTACCGCCTGGCCGCCCGGCGTCAGATACGCGACGGTCCACTGGTAGATGAGATCGGCCGAGCCCAGCGCGGCGAGCACTTTCGGCAGGTGCGCTTGCCCCGCCATCGCAACGAGCGACCCGCCCGGCTTGAGCCAGCGGCCAGCGCACCGCGCGAGCCGCGCATAGAGATCGACCGCCTCGCCCGAATACGGCGGATCGGTAATGATGCAGTCGAGGCTCGCAGGTTCGACGTCCGCTGTTTGGAAGTCTGCCAGGATCAGCCGGTATTGCTCGCCGACATCCGGCAGCGTCGGCGCGATCTCGCGCTCAGCCTTCCGATCTTGCTCGCGCGCCGCCTTTGCCGCCGCCGCCTCGGCCGTCTTGCGCATCTTCTCGTCGGCCACCAGCGCAGCGACAGCGTCGAGTGGCGGCGGTGTTGCATTTGCAACAGGCGCCTCTGCCCTATCCGCTTTCTCTGAGGATGTTTCGTCCTGCGGTGTTGCATTTGCAACGCTATGCAGATCGCGATTTACTGTCGCCTCGTTGACCCCGAGCACGCCACCGATCTCGCGTTGCGACATCCCTTCCGCTGCCAGTTCCTTCACCGCTTCGCGACGTTCGGCGACCGAATGTCGAACGTAACCGCCGAGCCGATCATTGACCCATTGATCGACCGTCAGCCCTAGCGCCTTCGGGACACCGAGCCGTTTCGCCATCGCGATTTGTCGCCACGAGCCGGCGACGATCTGCCCAAGCGCCTGCGTGAATTCCTCGGCATCTTCGCGTTTCATTTTCTAATCACCACGTTGACCAACCGGCGCGCACCGCGCCCCATTGCTTCAACACGTCGATGGCGGCGGGGTAGGTGTCGACGACAGCGTGCGGACAATGATTGCATTCGCACCACAGGCCGAACGCCGCCTGCTCATCGGTCAGCCGGCCGAGCTTGCGCCGCTTGAGCTCGAGAAAATGTGCCCGACCTCCCGGCGCCAGCAGCAGGAAGTCGGGCCATCCCGGTGTCACGCCCATGCGCTTGAGGCGCGCCGCCGTGATCGGTTGCCGCAGTTCGCCCATCGGCATGTGCGTCCACAGCCAGCCCGGCACCTGCCAGCGGCGCAGCGTGTCAGCGACCATGCATTGAAGGGAAAACTCGGATGCGGGAGGAGGAGCGACGCCGCGCTGGCGACGGCCGGCGAACAGATTCAGTTGGCGCGCTTCCGCCATGAGCGAAAGACTCCCGGCGCGGGGCCGCGTATGGCGCGGCCTCCTCGTTCAGGCAGCAGCGAGCCGTCCTCCGCCGTTCGCTGCCGCGTACTGCTTGCGCTGAGCCGCCACGTTGCGCACGAACACGTCCGGGCGCAGATCGAAGCGGGAAACCTTGCCGCCGGTCGCCAGATCGATCGCCACTGCCATCTCCGGCGTCGGCCGACCAGCCCTCTTTGCTCGCCACACTGCGTGCTGCGAAACGCTGATCGCCTCCGCGAGCTTTCGCTCCGAGCCAAAGAACGTGATCGCGCGCTGGATGTGACGGCGGGGTGACATGGAACGTCCACCCTACCACCCGACCGGCAGGTGCCAACCGGATTTTCCTTCACCGCTACATATTAGCCAAGTTGAGCAAAAGTGATGCAAGGTGAGACATCGGCCTGATATGATTCGGTGTCAAAAACGGTGGGGCGGAGGTACGTGTTATGACAGACCATGGGCAACAAATCCGCCGAAGGCGCAAAGAGTTGGGTCTAAGCCAGCAGCAATTGGCACGCGCCGTCGGAGCCCATATGCAGACCATCGACAAGATCGAGCGCGGGGAAATCAAGTTCTCGCGATACTTGTTCCCTATCGCGAAACGTCTTGGTATCGTCAACATGCTACCCGAAGGCACAGCGGCAGCGCACCCCGCGGGTGACAACGCGGGATCGCGAGAGCCTTTGTTTGGCGAGCGCGATCTGCCGGTCTACGGAAGCACGCAGGCGGGGTGGGATATGGTCTTAACGGCGGAACCTATCGCCTACACATTGCGGCCGGCACCGCTCATGACAGTCAAAGAAGCCTTCGCAGTCTTGGTATCGACGGAGGCCATGTCGCCCGTTTTCGAACTGGGCGACACCCTGTTGATAAACCCACATCTTCCGCCCGAACCGGGCAAGGACGTGCTGCTGTCGGAAACGCTCCCGACCAATCGGCAATCAGATACCGATCGCACCGTCGTCGTCGGTCGCCTGGAGAAGGTTACCGACAGCGCCTGGATACTTCTCCAGCGCAACCGCGGGCCAAAACCGGTGACGTTCGCGCGCGAACGTTGGCCGCGCTGCCACAGAATCGTTGGCAAGTATTCCCGGTGATCAACTCTGACCCGCCTCGGGGTCAGAGATCGGTCGGGTGTTTCCCTGAAAAGCTCATCAGGGATTTCCAACCCGTGCGTAAATGACGCATGGCTACCCGTTGCGGTGTCATCTTCGGTTTACCGCGAGCGATAGCGGTGGCAAGTTATATCCGCGCGTGGGCGGTAATCGCCTTTACCACTTCCTGTTACCTCCTTCACCCTCCGAATCCGTATTGACCGAAAGTTGTGCAAGGCGTAGCATTTTAGCTCAAGGCGGTTCACCGTCTTATCACACATTCCAAATCGCCAGACGTTTCACCGGGAGGACATCTTGCCCGGCCCCGCTCGATTCGCGGCAACGACCGAAGTGCCCGTCGCCAAGACGCGCGTTGAGATCGAGCGCCTGCTGATCCGCCACGGCGCCACCAGCACCGCCTTCATGAACAGCAGCGATCGCGCGATGATCATGTTCGAGGCGCACGGCCGCCGCATCATGATCGAACTCCCGCTGCCGCGCCGCGACCAGCAGCAGTTCACGCACTCGCACGGCGGACGTCACCGCCGCGCGCCCGAGGCCGCGCTCGCCGCCTGGGAACAGGCCTGCCGCCAGTCGTGGCGCGCTCTGCGCCTGATCCTGCTCGCCAAGTTCGAGGCCATCGCCGGCAACGTCGCCACCTTCGAGGACGAGTTCTTGCCCTACACCATGCTGCCCGACGGCCGCACCGTCAGCGACCACGTGCGCCCGCGCGTCGCCGCGATCTACCAGGACGGCAAGATGCAGCCGCTGCTGCCGCGACCAGGAAGCATATCATGACGTTGTCACCCGAGCAGCGCGCGCGGCGCGCGGAGAAGATCACCGCGAGCTTCCTGCCACACCTGATGGAAGGCGACGAGGCCGCCATCCACGACAAGTGGCTGGAGTGCATCGGCGATCCGTCGTGGAAGCCCAAGGACTTCTCGGATAACTGGGCGATGACGCTCGGCTCGCACGTCGAACCGATCGCGCTGGACTGGCATGAGCGCCGCACCCGCCAGGAGCTCACGCGCCGCGGCGAGGTCGTCGTCCACCCACGTCGGCCGTTCTTCTGCTGCACGCTCGACGCTTGGCGCGCGGAAGATCGCACGTGCATCGACTGCAAGTGGATCGACGGCCACAACCGGCTCGATGACTGGATCATCCACTACGTCCCGCAATTGATCGGGCAGAAGGGCTGCACCGGCGCCGACCGCGCGGCGCTGCTCGTCGTGCACGGCGGCGCCGCGCCGCAGGAGATCGAGGTCCGCATCGACCACACGTACGAGACGCTCGTGTGGTTGCGTGTCGATCAATTCTGGCAATGCGTCGAAACGCTCACGCCACCGATCGAGGTCGTGCCGATGCCGAAGCTCACGCCGCCCGAACAATGGCGCACGATCAACTTCGACGACGAAGGCGAGCGCTCCCTGCACAACTGGAGCGCCACGATGATCGAACACCTCACCACCTGGTCCGGCACGCGCGACGCCGCCGACAGCAACGCGACCGCGCGCGAAGGCATCAAGGCACTGCTGCCCGAGGACGTCGGCACGCTGCGGTATGCCGGACTGGTCATACGCCGAAACCGCGCGCGTGCCATCAGCATCAAGTCGGTGGCATGAACCGAGGTGACCAAATGAACGAGCAACCGCCCCGCAATCTACCGGCCGTGCGCCCACAGCCGCGCCTGCCGATGCCGACCTATGCCGACTGCGACCCTGTCGACTGGCGCGTCTACGTCGAGGCGATCTTCCCGACGGCGAAAACGCCCGAGGCGATCTTGCTCGCGCTCGCGTACTGCAAGAAGCGCGGCCTCGATCCGATGAAGCACGCCGTCAACATCGTAAGCATGTGGAACAGCACGCTCGGCAAAGAAATCGAGACTGTTTGGCCGTCAATCAACGAGGTGCAGGTGACGGCGGCGCGCACCGGCGCGTGGGCCGGCATGGACCCGCCGCAGTGGGGGCCGGACACGACGCAGACTTTCAGCGGCCGCAAGCGCGTGCGCGGCCAGTGGGTCGACGCCGAAGTCACGCTAAAATACCCTGAATGGTGCTCAGTCGTCGTCTATCGGTTGGTCGACAATCAGCGCGTCTCCTTCGTCGAGCCCGTCTATTGGCTTGAGACTTACGGTCGCGTCGGCGGCGGAGAATTGCCCAACGACATGTGGGCGCGCCGACCGCGCGGCCAGCTGCTCAAGGTCGCCAAGGCGATGTCGCTTCGCGCCGCATTTCCTGAGGAGGCCGACTATTCGGACGAAGAAATGGCCGGCGGCATAATCGGCGCGCCCGAAGCCGCGCCGCAGCCCGCCGACAACTGGTCACCGCCGCCTTCGCCTACGCCATCGCCCAAGCCGCCGTCAACGCCTCCGCCCTCGCCCATGCCAGCGCCAGCGCCAACGTCTGCGCCTTCGCCGTCGCCCTCGCCAACGCCGACGTCCTCGCCGACGCCCGCGCCTACGCCAACGTCCGACTATGGTCCCGACCCGCCACCCGCAGATCCCGACGGGCTGGACGTCGATCCCGAAACCGGCGAGGTCGCGCCGCAAGAGCTCGTACTGGGCGATCAGGAGGAGTGGCGCTCGTGGGGCGCCCGCTTCCTGGCGGCGATACAGCCGCTGCAAACGGTCGCCAGCATCGATGCGTGGCAGAAGGCCAACGCCCACATCTTCACGCAGATGGAGGCGCACGCGCCGAAAATTCACGTCCGGCTGGTCGCCGCGGTCAACAAGCGAAAGCTGGACGTCACGCCGGTGAACCCGCTGGCTGGTGGATGAAATGGACTTCGGTGTTGTGAAGAACGGACTCATCCCGCTCGACGACTCGGCCCGAGTCAAAATGGCCGAGCTCTCGGTCGGCGAGAAGGTGCGCGTGCGCATCCAGCAGGCGCCGGCGTTCAGAGACTTCGTCCATATGGTTCTGGCCCGGATCGGCCGCGCGCGCGGCATTCAGAACCCCGGCGGCTGGCTCGCTATCGCGACCGGGCGCTTCGACCTAGTGCCGCAGCCCGACGGCAGCCGCTCGACGCTGCCGGTCCCGCATTCCCTGTCGGCAATGTCAGCCGTCGAATTCGAAGCCTATTGGGAGGACGCGCGCGAAGTGATCCTGGCGCAGGTGCTCCCCATGCTGCTCGACCAGGTGGCCGCCGCCGAGGTCCGCGCCATGATCGAGGAGCGGCGTAAATGATCTCCGCATGGGTTGAGTTTCGCGGCGCTGCCCACCACGTGCTTCGGCGCGGCGATAGCGGGAGCGCTCAGATGCCGCGAAGGGGCACGGCCAGCGACCGTGATGCGCGCGGTAGGCACGGCCCCACCTTCACTGCCATCATCGCCGCGCTCACGGTGATGGTCGCCTCGCCGGCGGCCGCGCGGACCTCCGACCCACATTCCGCCGCCAGCGGTCTGTCGGACGTCTCAAGCGCGCGCCGCTCGGCGGGGTGTCGCTCGACCCTGCCACCGGCGTCGGCCCGCGCCGGCTACTGGTCCTACCGCCTCGTCCGCGGTCGCAAGTGCTGGTCCGGTCCGCTCAAGGCCAATGCAAATCTGCACGCCCGCCGGGCGCCGCGCCGCGCCGCGATCCTGTCCCGTTCCGCGCCGACGCCAACGCCTTCGCCGTCGCTGACGACTTCGCCGCCGCCGACGCCAACGCCAGCGACAACGACAATGCCGACGCCAACGCCACCGCCCGCGCCATCGCCAGCGCCTGCGCCAACGGCTTCGCCTTCGCCCTCGCCAATGCCTAAGCCTGCGGCCACGCCGTCACCATCGCCAGCGTCTGCGGCTTCGTCCTCGCCCGCGCCGCCGCCATCGGCTTCGCTTTCGCCATCGCCTGCGGCATCGCCACCGCCGACGCCAACGACACAGCCAACGCCTTCGCCAGCGTCTTCGCCGACGGCAATGCCTCCGCCATCGCCCGCGTCAACGCCGACGCCCGCGCCAAAGCTTGCGCCTTCGCCGTCGCCATCGCCATCGCCCTCGGTTGCGGCCTCGCCACCGCCTTCGCCCGCGCCAAAGCTCTCGTCTCCGCCACCGCCATCGCCAACGCTCATGCCGTCGCCTTCGCCAACGCCATCGCCCGCGCCTTCGCCACCGCCTCGGCCAGCGCCGACGCCGACGTCATCGCCTTCGCCTGCGCCATCGCCAACGCCCTCGCACCGCGTCGCCGTCGCGTTCACCGACGCGTTCGTGGCGACGCCGGTCGAGCTGCCGCTCCCGCGCCGACCCGCGCCGCGCATGCTGTTGAGCATGGCGCTAGCACTCCTGGTCGCCCTGGCGGCGCACCGCGCGCTCAACTCTCCGCCCGCCGCCGTGGCTCGCGCGGCCGGCGCGTCTTGGATCAGCGAGCCGGAGCAGCCACCCATGACCACGATCACCACCGACACCTTCGCCTTTGTGAAGGCCAACATCGACAAGCTCGTCCAGCAAGCCGGCGTCGTCATCGCAGACGTCGAGGACACTGTGAACGATCGCGCGCGGTTGATGCGCGAGGCCGAAGAACGCGAGGCCGTCATCGACCGGCTGAACACGGAGAACGCCGAGCTGCTCGCCCAGATCAAGACCTTGGAGGAGCGCAACGAGCGGTTGGCGGCCGACGTCGAGGCAATGGAAAACCGCCTGAGCACCGCGACCTCCACGCTCGCAGAAATCCGGCGCGCCGCGGGCTGGCGGGTCGAGCCCGGAACGTTTCCCACCGTGGTCTCGCGGACCTGACGAATGGCCTCGGCGACCGATAAACTCCGCTGCGCCGAGCGCGAGGTTCGCTGGCGCCTTAAGGTCTATCCCGGCCGCGTAGCGTCCGGGACCATGACCGAGGGCGAGGCGCGCCGGCAGATCGCGCTGATGGAGGAGATTGCCGCCGACTACCGCGCCATCGTCGAGCGCGAGCCGCCCGGCCCGCTGTTCGCCTGTCCGACGCCGTCACCGTCGCCACCGCCAACGCCGACGCCTCCGCCTGCGGCACCGCCCACGCCGACGCCACCGGCTTCGCCGCCGCCTGCGCCATCGCCATCGCCACCGCCGTCGTCATCGTCGTTGCCAACGCCCTCTTCATCGCCACCGCCATCGCCGACGCCATCGCCGCCGCCACCGCCTGTGCCTTCGTCATCGCCTACGCCCCCGCCTCCGCTATCGCCTACGCCTTCGCCAGCGCCAACGTCCCGGCCGTCGCAGCCAGCGTCAACGCCAACGCCGACGGAATCGCCTACGACAACGAAGGGACCATCACCATGACGATCTATCCGATCGAACTGACCTTCACGAAGGGCTACATCGCGCACCCGTACTGGCCCGAGCTCGAGCGGCTCATCAACGTGCAGAAGGAGAGCGGCACGCGGCGCGCGCGCTCGGAGGAGAAGCGGGTCAAGGCGCTGCGCGATTATCTCGCTGCGCACGACATGAGCATGGAGGACTATGAAGCGCTGCAAAAGCTCGCCGAGCGGCAGTTCTATACCTACGGCACCGCTCCCGACGACTTTCACCTGCTGCACCGCGTGGCGGGTCACGCCGCTAACGATGCCGACGAGATCACGATTCCATCGCACCAACTGTACGGCTGCCTCGCGCAGGCCGCCGACCTCGCCTCGAGCGCCATTCGCATCGCGCGCAAAGAACAGATTCGAACGGTGGTGCACGTCAGCAATATCTCGACCGGCAAGACGCGCTCTGACGGCACCTGGGAGCGGTTCGTCCAGGTCAAGAGCGGTACCGGGCAGACGCTGAGCAACCAGCGTGCGCTGCGGTCCAACCAGTATCTCGGGCCGTTCGTCGGCCACGGCCACGTTGCGTTCAGCGAGGACATCGTGGCCTATCGCAAGATGACCGACTTCATCGAGTTCGCCGGCCGCGAGATCGGCGTCGGCGCGTCGCGCAAGCTGGGTTGGGGGCGCTTCACCGTGAAGATCAGCGCGGAGCAAGAGAACGCCGCTGCGGCGCCGATCCGCAAGCGCGCGTAGGAGGAACCACCATGACCGCGAAGCGGGCGACGAACGACGCGCCACGCAAGATGCTGCTGGAGCGGGAGGTGCTCGACATCGTGCCGGTGGCGCGCGCGACGCTGCAACGGTGGATCAAGGCCGGGACGTTCCCGCCTCCGGTCGAGATGGGGCCGAACCGGATCGGCTGGTACGCCGACGACATCGCGGCATGGCAGAGGTCGCGGCAGCAGCGGCGCGTGTGAGCCCGTCAAAAAAAGGGGGCCGATCTCGTCCGAGACCGACCCCCGACTTTTCACAGCGCTTTGGCGATCGCTATTGCGAGGCCAGCGACAGCGATGATGAAGGTGCCGAGCTTGATGATTAGTCGATTTTCCAGCGCTGCAATCTCATGGCGCAAGTCGGAGATGTCCTGCTTGGTGGCGACGCCCGTGGGGCTGCTGAACGTCGCGGCGAGCGCCGCCGCCATGGCCTCGGCCTGTTCGTTCGGAACGCCGCCCGCGCGCAGGCGCTTCACGTAGTCGAGCGTGTCGAATGCAAAGCTCATAATAGGGATTCTCCCTATGTCACGCAACGATGCGCAGTTCGGGCTTCGCCTCTGGCAGGGCGTAAAGGTTGTTCATCTCCTCGAGCTTCTGTGCCAGGAGCACGAGACGCGGATTTGGTGGCAACCCGACGATCTCGCGGATCTTGATTTCCAGAATGAAGGCGGCGAGCCGCTTCTCCCGATACATGTCATACTGATCGTAGACGCCGGTCACGTCGTCGGGTGTGTGCCCGAGCAGGTGCTTGACGTGGTCACGCGGCGCGCCGCCTGCGCGCGCCCAGGTGGCGCCGGTGCGGCGAAGATCGTGCGTCGTGAAGTGCTTCATGCCAAGCCACTTGCGCAAGCCCGGCCGCTTCTTGTCGCCCTTCTTGCCGGTGAGGGCCTGCGACAGCGTGCGCCGCGCGATCGACGCGCGGTCGGAGAACCGGGAGGCGAACACCACCGGCTGCTCCGGATCAGTCATCGCCCGATTGATGATTTCGACCGCAAGATCGTTGATCGGTCCGACAAAGTCGTCGTCCTTCTTTACCCGATCCGGCGGCAATACGATCTCTGCCCTGCCCGGCTTGTGCAGGTTGGCCAGCTCATCACGCTCAAGGCCAGCAACCTCGTGCGGCCGGCGTATGCTCACCAGCACCAGCAGGCACGCCAGCGCCGCTTCCGGTTCGCACGGCAGATCGCCGTCGCGCAGGCCGCGCTCGATCCCCCGCCACAGCGTGCGCACCTCGGCTTCGGCGAGAAACCGCTTGCGCGGCTTGTTCGGGGTGAACCTGTTGACGTCGGCGACCGGATTGACCGTCACGCCGGTCGCGGCGCGGCGCCCCTTGTCGCGCGCCCATTCGTACATCTTGCGCAGGACCGAACGCAGGCGGTTGGCGGTGGTCTTGTAGCCTTCGTCCAGAATTTCGGTGAGCATTTTGGCGACGTCCTCATCGGTGATCGAGCGGGCGAGCTTCTTGCCCCACTTGGCGCGCGGGCGTTTGAGCAGACTCACATCGTTCTCCCACGAGCCTTTCTCGACCTTGGCGTATTTGTCGAGATATTCGACGCAGAGTTCCTCAAACGTCATGCCGTTGGCCTCCTCGCGCGCGGCCTCCAGCTTCACCGCCCGCTGTGCTGCCGGGTCCACCTGCTGGCGCACGAGCTTGCGCGCATCATTGGTCGCCTCGCGCGCGTCGGCGAGCGAGAGGCCGTGCGGCGGATCGTAGTCACCGAGGTGCAGCCGCTTCGTCTTGCCGTGCAGTTTGTAGACGAAGGAAAAGGTTTTTGCGCCCTTGTCGGTGACGCGCAATTGCAGGCCTGGGCACGTGGGGTCCTTGAGGATCTTGCGCTTGCCGGGCGGTGCCTTGGCAGCGCGCGCTTCGGTGTCGTTGAGGGGTCTGGGTTTCATCGTCGTTTGCTCCGTTGTGGTGGCGCACCAGTCCCAAAAACTGGTGCGCGCGGGTTCCGGTTTTTTCGCGCACCTGTCTCAGAGACTGGGAGGCGCGGCGGTTGCCCCGGGGCAACCTTTCTGCGTTCCAGCGCGATCCACGGTGGTCCGCGCTGGGTCACGGAAATATATATTTTACGCGGGATTCCTTGTCCAGCCGTGACCCACGCCGACCCACCAAAACCCATGGTTATCTGTCTGGGGGACTGGGGGTCCCGAGTTCAAATCTCGGCGCTCCGACCAAGCAAGAAAGTCGCAAAAACAAAGGACAACTTGGCGCTCTTGGCGGCGCAAAAATCGACTGCCATTATGGCACACATTTGGCCTGGGGCAACCCTGGGGCAACCCGGCCCGCCTGGATCACCTTGCGCCACGCCGCCGCCTCCCTGCATGATCGAACCCCGGAGATTGCTTCCATGACCGCCACATCCCCCGTCCTGGCCGCCTTCGACCGCCGCCAGGAACTAGTCCGCTGCTGCCCCCTGTATGCCGTCGCCCTGCACGCGGTAGCCGTCCACGAGGGCCGCTGCTTCCCGGATGTCTCGGACACCGCCCACCTCGCCGCGCTCGCCCAGGAAAGCTGGGAGGCGCTCGAGCTGCACGGCGCCGACGTGGGGCAACTGCTCGACCTGCTCTACCCTCGCCGCTGAAGGTTCCACCATGAACGAGCTCAACGCCTCCATTCGCGCCATCCCGATCCCTGATCGCATGCGGCGTCTGCCGATCAGCGCCACCGGCTATCCGGTGCCGTGGTTCGTCAAGTGGCTGAACGGCGAGCCGGACTTCCGCATCGTTGACGCGCCGAAGGTCGGGCGCGCCGTCCGCGCCAATCTGTGCTGGCTGTGCGGTCAGACGCTCGGGCGGCACAAGGCCTTCGTCATCGGCCCGATGTGCGCGGTCAACCGCGTGTCGTCGGAACCGCCCTGCCACCGCGACTGCGCCGAGTATGCGGTCAAGGCCTGTCCGTTCCTGACCAAGCCGAAGATGCGGCGCAACGACAAGGACCGCCCCACGGAAGGCGTCGAGCCTGCCGGCGTCATGATCCGGCGCAATCCCGGCGTCTCGCTGATCTGGATCACGAACGGCTACACGACATTTCGCGCCGATGGCGGTTCGCTGTTCAAGATCGGACCGCCCGAGCAGGTGCACTTCTACGCTGAGGGCCGCAAGGCCACGCGCGCGGAGGTTCTCGCGTCCATCGAAACCGGATTGCCATTGCTGCGGGAGGTCGCCGAGCGTCAGGGCCACGAGGCCATCGTCGCGCTCGAACATCAAACCCGCGCCGCCATGATGCTCGTCGACACGGCGCTGGCGGCATGACGGCTATCCTAATCGTCGGCGGTGCGGCCGTGATCGTGCGCGCCTTCCAGTGGGCCGATAACGTTTCCATGTGGTCACCGTCCATGCCCACTTGGATGTGGGTTTACGCCGTCGTGCTCGCCTACATTGAGGCTGCTGTGGGCATTGCGATTTTATGGCTGGCACTGCAATGAGCGGCAGCGGTCTCGACCCTCGATCAAAGGAGCAAGCGATGCGATTGAGCCAGATAGCCATAAGAGTGACGGTCGCGATCCTCGCCACCGTCGCCGCCTATGCGGTTATCCAGGCCATGACCAAGGCGCCAGATGTGTCGTCGGCACGGCCAGACGCCAACTTTGTACTATTCAGATGATAGCGCCGGGCTCTGTCTCATCGATGTAGCGCTGCACGTCCGCAAGCATTGCGTTGGCGTCCTGGCGAATCTCTGCCTCGCGCCGGTTGATCGGGCCATAATGCTTGCGCCGATTGCGCAGCACCAGCGCGGCGGTCTCGATCGCAAACGCCGGCAGGTTCTTGCACATGTCCTGAAACTTGCGGCCGTTGCCGCTGCCGTGGCTTTGCCACGACGACGTCGGGCACGTCACGCCGTTCCGAAACGTCGCAAGAAAACCCTGCGGGTTATCGCTGGCACCGCCGCCGGCATACTCGTTGAACAGTTGCACGAACGTCGGGTGGGACGTGTGCGCGTTCCAGGACGTCTGAAACAGGCCAGCCTCGGCGGTCTCGCTCGTCGTATTTGCGGCCGACGTGTCGCGACCGCTGCAATGCTTGCCGCTCGACTCCCGCATGCCGAGCCCCATCATCAGCGTGTACAGGTGCCGCAACGTGTCGGGGCCGGAGACGTTGTTGCGCATGCCGAGCTGCTGGAATTCGGATGCGTACCAAGCCAGCGCGTCAACGTCGACATTGCGCGTGTCGGCCTTGGCCATTTCAACGGCCGGCGCGTGAACGACCAGGAGCTTGCGGTAGACGTTGGCGAATGCCAGCGCGAAGCCCTGCACGTAGCCAGCAGGTGCGCGCCCGCGGCCGGGCCAGTTATAACCGGCGATCCTGGATTTCATGGCGATCTCGATGATTGCATCCTGATCGTCGTCGTCGAGCGGCGCCGGTAGGCCCGGCGGCACATACGGCGGGGCGTTCGTCTCCAGCGCGGCCCACGTCCGCGGGCCGACGATGCCGTCGGCGCCCAGGTTGCGGCTCGCCTGATAACCGCGCACGGCAGCCTCGGTGCGCGCTCCGAAGTCGCCGTCGACAGACAGGCCGGCGCCGAAGTCGCTGTTGAGTTGCTCCTGCAGGTATCGCACGTCCGCTCCGGACGCGCCCCTCCGCAAGGTCGGCCGCTGACCGGGCTGTGGCGGCGGTCCCGGCGGTGTCGTCGTCGTCGCGCCCGAAGTGGACTGCGCGATAGCGCGGCAGATGGCCTCGAAATTCTTGCGATAGGCGTCCGCGTCGGCGCGGCTGTCGACGAAGCACACCTCGAGCAGGAGTGACGGCTTCCGCGTGCGGTTGAGGAACGATAGGTTCGTGCGCTTCTTGCCGCCGCGGTTGATCAGCCCGCCCGCGTCGGCCATCGCCTTGGAGACCTCGCCAGCGAGCTTGCTCTGCGTCGTGTACAGGACCTCGGTGCCCCGCGGCGCGCTGGTGGTCTTGAACGCGTTGAAGTGCACCGACACGTCGAGTGCGCGCTGCTGCGCGTTGTGCCAATTGACGATGCGGTTGAGGTTCGCCCCTTGCGATTTGCTCTCGTCGTCGTGGAAGACCCGCACCGAGACGCCGGCGGCGGTCAGGAGCTCGGCCACGCGCGTCACGACGCGCCGCGATTCCTTCACTTCGTTGAGCACGCCAGCGGCGCCGCCGACGTACTTGCTGTGAGCCGATGATATGGCGATCGGGCTTCGCATGATGTGCACCTCACTTCGGCGCCAGCTTCTCGATCGCTGACCGCAGCTGCTCGATCTGCTTGTTGGTTTCGCTTTGCTGCTGCACCTCCACAGGCAGGCACTGTGCCAGCAGTCGCGTCGCCTCTTGTTGCTGCGCGGAGACGATGCGCGCGTATTCGTTGAACGTGTGCCCCTCGTACCAGGTGAACCCGAGCAATCCGAAGGCGACGACGATCAAGGCCAGCAACGCCGGCTGCGTCTTGAGCGCCTCAACGATTCCGCTCGCTGCCTGATTGACGCTCATCTGCGGTGCCCTCCGGCGGCCAGTTGCGCGCTGGTGCGAACTCTCTCGGGTTTGGGTACATCGGACCCGGTGGCGGCCACCACAGCGGCCACAACGGCGCTTTCGGCAAGTCCTCTTCTGCGGTGCCCGACCTCGCCACTCGAATGGGCACCGGCTCGATATCGCGCGGCGGCGACGGCGGCGGCGGATCGATCGCGGGAATCTGCCATTGTGTCTGCTGTTCATCGGTCGTGTTCATGGCACGAAGACTCCACCGGTGTTGTAAATGCCAACTTGATCGCCGGGAATCGGGCCGGACGCGTTGCTCTGGTACAGCACAGAATTGGTGGTTATCAAAAACTGCCGGCCGGTGACGTTGCTAGTGAAAAAATTTGTGCCGACCATCACGCCAACCGACAGCGATGACAGGCTGATGAATGCAGCGCAGTCAAAATTTGAGCTCATGAGATTGCCGCGGCTCACGTCGCCGCAGCCTGCCCAGCGCCCGCTTTGGCAGTCGATCGCCGAGCCGATTTCATTTCCGTTGCCGTTGAATTGGGTGGTCGCCTGAGCGGCAATGCCCGTACTTGCTCCCCCGTGGTTCGCGATGAAGATGCCGGCCGGGTTCGATGTCATCGCGTCGAAGTTCACGTTCCTGAGTTCGATGTGCGAGTTGGCGTTCCATAGCGCGATGGCTGGGTTGCCCGCGTTCGCGATCTGCAGCGTCACGCCGGTGATTGCCATCTGTGCGACACCCACCGTTTGCAGCGATATCCACACGTTCGAGCCGGGATAGTATTTCGTGCCGATGCGATACGCCGCGCGATTTTGCTCGTCGCCGGTTATCGTCATGGTCGAACCGAACGGCCCGATTATTCCCGCTTCATAGGTGCCGGGAATGCCGAGCCTGAAATTGACCGAGAACATCGGCGTGGCCATGTAGCGCGAACCGATGGCCTCCCATGCTCCGTTGAGCGTGCGAAATGCTTTGTCGGGCGAGTTGGCCGTGCCGTCGCCTGTCTCGTCATTGCCGTCCGTGCGCACCCACGCGTTGATGCCGCCGTACTTCACCAGCGGGACTTGCGAAGCACACAAGCCGATCATGTGGAACGCGCCGTTGAAGTAGGTAGCGATGAATGGCTTGAACGACAGAATGTCGCCAGCGCGCACCTCTTCGCCGTCGTTGCGATAGAGCGGAACGTAGCCGAGCCCGTTGACGTTGATGCGGACGTAGCCCTGGTTCTGCGTCGCGCCCGGCAGCAATTGCGGAACGAAAACGATCGTCAGAAAATCCGTGTAGTAGGGCGGCACCGGATCGAGCGTGATCGCGTACTGAAACGCGTTTTGCGCGACCAGCATGCCGGAATGCGGCAAGCCGCGCTGGATCAGGTAGCGGATCGAGACTTCGAGATTTTGCAGCGAGGCGGCGCGATAGGCGACGCCGGCACGATCAGCGACCGCCGCGATCTCCGAGATCAGCGAGTTGACCACGTGCGGACGCAGCCGCACGTCGCAGCCATTGCCATAGTACAGCGCCGAGGTGTCGACCGGCAGCGCATGCTGATGGATGAACGCCTGCGCCGGATTGTTCGGCGTTTGAGCGTTAGGCGGAATGCCGCCGTCCGTGCTGTAAGGGAAAATGCCAGACACTAGCGCTTCCTCCCCTTCTCCAGGGCGGCCAAGCGGGCGCGCAATTGATCGTTGTCGTCGGCGAGCGTCTTCACCGCGTTGATGAGCGCAAACACAATCGGCCCGGTGTCGAGCATGCGCATGTCGTCAAGCTGGAGATCGCCGAGCGTGATCTTCTGTTGCGACACGCATTCCGGCATCACCGGCTCGGCCTCTTGTGCCACGAGCCCGATGTGTTCGCGCTCGCTGTCGCGCCCGGTGGCCGGCAGGAAATGATAGCTTACCGGCCGCAGCGAGCGGATCGCGTCGAGCCCGTTAGTGTAATCAACGACTCGGTCTTTGATACGTATGTCGGAAGTGTCGGTCCACGGGCCACCGCCCGGCTTGAACGCACCGGCTCCGACTACGAGGTCTCGCCCGATGGAGACGTTTCGATTTGTGTCGCACGCAAAGCCGGCGCCCAGCGGCGTCATCCAATAGAGATTCCCGGTGTTGTAGCGGAAATAATATTGCGTGTTGGCTCTGATGTAGAAATCGCTGCCGGAGGCGCCGCCTTCGAGGAACATCCCCGCATCAAGCGAGGCGCCCAAGTAAAGTCCGTATCCCCGAATCTCCGCGTTGTCGGCGGCACCAATGCGAAACCTGAGCGCGTTGGCCGTCGTGTTATGCCAAACTTCCGAGACTCCGGTGCCGCCGGAATTTAGAAACCGCAGGCGCGGATTCGGCGCGCCGGCAGCGGCCCTGATGTCGAACGGCGAAGTGAACAGTCCGGTGCCGTCGCCCCGCGCTAACGCCACGCCAGCATTGACGCTCCACGCATTCGTTGCAGCGGCAACGTTCATATCTAATACGCCGGCCATCACGTCGCCGGCGCGATTTACCTTGTTTGCGAGGTTGGCATTAACGGTCTCGTTGAGCGAGGTCAGTTGCGAATTCAAATATTGCAAAGTCACCGGTTGCAGCGGCTGTTGTGGACTGCCGACTAATGTCAGTGGGCCGGTCATCGTGCCGCCGGCAATCGGCAACACTCGCGCCCACGCGTGATTCAATCTTCCATATACAAAGTCATCGGCCGGAGCATCAACGAACGTGCCGCCCTGCGCCACCAGCGCATCGACGTAATACTTGGTCGCGGCTTCGGTGTTGGCTACCGGCTCGCGCACGTTCAGCGCGCCTGTGATCGTCCCCCCGGTGATCGGAAGCACCGGCACCCAGCTCCCGTGCACGCGTCCGTAGGTTTGCAGATCGGCCGGCGGCTCGATGATTGCGTCGCCGACCTGCGAGTCGACGTATTGCTTGGTGGCGGCTTCGAGCCCGGCGATCGGATCGGCGTGCAAAAGCAGCACGCCACTCATCTGATCACCCGACCTCGACACTTTTGTGTTGTCGACCTGTTGAAGCAGCGCCGCGTCCCGCTGATCGACGTAGCGCTTGGTCGCGGCCTGCAGGTCGGTCACCGGATCGCCGGCCAGCGAAAGCGGACCGGTCATCGCGTCGCCGCTGCGCAAAATCCTGGCGTCGATGAGCCCGGTGACGTGATCGAACCTGTCGGCCAATGCGCGACCGAGATTGTCGACGCGTCCTGAGTTGTAGGGCACGCCGAGCAAATCAACGCTGGCGAGGATTTCGGAAACGATGGCGTTGAACGTGCAATCAGTCAGCGTGGTCGTGCATTCTGGCGCGGCGTAGAGCGGTCCGACGCCGGTCACTGGATTGACCGGCGTGTAACCCTCGCACACCTCGGGCGCGGGCGGCACGCCGCCTGGAGGAAAAATGCCAGCCATGGATCGGAGATTATCACGGGCAGGTCGGCGATTAGCGTGAGTCGCCTGTGGCTTAGACGATGCAGTCGGCCGGGTCGCAATCGTAGACGCACCAGAACACCCCGCGCTCGCCGTCCAGCAGCGTGGGCAACAGCCAGTGTCGAAACGCCTCGTAAAGCTCGGGATCGTGCGGCAGGTGCCGCTCCGGAATGGCGAGGTTGCAATTCTCCGGGATGATCACGTCGCCGGGACACACGATGATGTTTAGCGACAGCGGCGTGCTGAAACATTCCGAGATCGGCCGTAGCGTCGGGTTGTATGGCGCGGTCGCATCCGGCGGACAGATGAACACGGGAGGGCAAGCCTGCTGATCGCGCGCCATCGTCCACCAACCGAGCGGCCCGCAATTCAGGTCACCGGCGTAGCGCATCACGATCTCGGCGCCGAAGCGGTGTGCTAGCGCGGTGAGGAATTCCCAGTTGTGGGCGCCACGATAGTTGCGGAGTTGCAGAACGACGCAGATCAGCATCGCGAGGACGCGATCAGAGAACCCTGGCCCGCATGGGTCGGGATGCTCGATGCCCATGCGCTCGGCCCATTGGCGTATCATCTTTTGCGCGGTGCATGGGTCGAGCTCGCGCAGCATCGCGCACAGCGCCTGGATCACGCCGTAGGCGACCGCGGCGAAGGAATCGACAACGGCGAGCTGCGGCGCCGGCGGGTCGTCGTCGCACAAAATCATGTCGTTGCAGCAACCGCCGAGGATCAGTTGCTCGCAGCCGATGCGCGCGCAACCAATGTTGGCGACACCAACGTCGCGCGGCGGCGTGTACGTGTGTTGCCGGGTGTTGTTGAAAATATCGCCCTCGGGCAACAGCGAGCGCACGATGCAAAGAAAGTCCCACTCCTTCACCGCGCACGGCGACGGCATGCAACAGCCCTCGGGCGCCCAGCATTCGATGCCGGGTTCGTCCGGGCCGGTGAGGTTCTTCACCGGTGGTTGCGGGCAGCAGAACGGCGCTTCATCTGGCAACGTAGTGCGATCGAGCATCATCTCGGACCTTGCAGCCGCTTCAACACGCGAAGCGGCATCGGAACCGGGTCAGCTTCCGCCTCGGTGACCGACACGTCGCCGAGCACCGGCAGGTATCCGCATTCGACAATGATATAGGCATCATCCTGGCGGCGAATGCCCTGCGGCGGATCGAACGTGAACGTGACGCCGGCGAAGCACGGTTCGCCGACCGCGCGGTAGATCGTGCTCTTGATGTGCTCTTTGCAAATCGGCGAGCCGACGCAGTAGTTGTCGCGGATGTAGGCGTTCAACGCGCTGACGATGTTGCTGACCGCGATGTTGTCGCAGCCGCGGAAACAGTGCCCGACGACGTTGATCTTGACCGGCGTGGCGCACTCGTAATGACCCTGCGCGCCGACCGGCGCGAGTCCCTCGCCCTTGCCGTTGTTAAGGCCCCACATCCAATGATTCATTTCGTCGATCACCTCTTGCGGTGGCACGCCGTATGGTGGCGTGGTGGCGTCGCCATACACGCCCTCAAAGAATGGGTAGACAACCAGGTGCGTGGGATCGCAACAGCCTTCGCATTCGTCGAGGCACGCGCGCGTGACGCCCGGATATGACATCGTCTGCGCGATGTACCATTGCTGATTGGTCGACAGCACGCCGGCCGATTCGGCCGCCAGCACGCGCGCGCGCAGCTGATCGCAGGTCTCCGCGTCGCTGCCGCCGATCAATCCGTTGCCGACCACGGTCGCGTCGATGTCGATGCCGGGTGCGCTGGTGCCGACGGTGAGCGCGCTCCCAGTGGGCAGGTTGAATACGTTGCCGGGAAGCGCCGACACTACGCGCACGACGGCACCGCCAGCGGCGTCCAGGTGTACCGGATTCCAGGTGACGGCCGGGTCCTGTTTGTACTCCCGCGACGCGAGGCCGATGAGCCGGAGGCTGGTCGGGATCGCCGCGTTCGGATCGCCGGTGATCGCGACGTAGCCCTTGGCGCGCGTGGCGCCGAGCAGATTGATGCCGTGGCGCGCGGCATAGACGACGAGCGAATCGCAGCACATGAACGCTGGATCGGTTTCCTTCAGTGCTTGCGAGACCATGCCGTGCATGAGGTTCACGGTCCCCGCCATCACGAACGCCAGGATGTCCTCGGTACTGAGCGGCAACACCGGCGCGCCGCCGAGCAGCCGCTTCGAGAACTCGACGCGCACGGCTTCCGACAATTGCGCGATGTCGGGCCGCGGGATTCGGCAACCGATGTCGGGAGCGATGGCCATCACGGACCTCCTAGCATGCGCTGCACGCGCCCATATAACCGCCCGGACGTGCTCCTGATCGCGCTCGGCGGCATGTACTCCTGCCACAGCCAGCTCGCGTCGGGCATCGCCATGCCCTCCAGCGTGAACGCCGATGCAACGCCCGGACCACGGATCGAGATTTTTAGGTGGATGACGGCGCCGGGAATGCCGACGCCGGTAATCGCGCGCGTGATGAACTGCGCGTCGATCTGGAGCTCAGAAACGATGCCCCACGTTTCCAGATATTGCAGCGCCTCGTAAGCGTAGTCTTTCGCCTGGAGCAGCAAGTCATTGGTGGCGCCGCCGCGCCGCCATTTCAGCGCCCACAGTTTCGAGCCGCTCCTGAACCGCGAGCGTCCAGTCGACGCGGCGCGAAATGCATCGGCCCACCAGCCGCCGCCGCGCTGCTGGAGCGGATGCTCCTCGCAATCGACAAACCCGCGCGTGAGCAATTGCGTGATGATCCAGCCCTCGATCCAGCGCGCGCGGTCGAGCGTGTTCTCATTGGTCACGCGCCAGTTGCCTCCATCGCAGGCGAACAGCGCGCAGATGTCGCCGGTGCAACTCGGCGAGTGGCGCACCGAGATGCCGGGCAAAAACGTGGGCTCGACCGGACGCACGCAGCGATCATCGCGCGGGTCACATATCCAGATCGGCTGAACGCTGGTTTTCGGTGTGCTGGCCATCACTTCATCCTCTGGTCGTGACTTGATTGGTCGTCGGGTTGTCGAGATCGAATGTTCCGACCTGCCCGGCTCCACCGACGCGCGCCATCACCGTAGCGTAATGCCCGCCTTCCGCCAGCCGCCGCACGATGGGCAGCGACAGCGACTTGTACGATTGTAAAGTGGTTTCGGCTTGCACCGTGACTTTCGGATTTTCCGAGGCCGCGCCGTTGATGCTGACGCCGACGATGATGCGCGCGTTGGCCGCGGCCGATGGATACGCAGCACCGCCGATCATGAAAAACACCACCTCATCGGCCCACGTGGCGAACGGAAGCCGCAGCTCCGAATGTACCTCGCTTTCTGTTGTCGTGGTAACGGTGCGCACAGCGGTGATCGATGCGCGCTGAATCTTGCCTGCCCGGTTGAACCAGGAGAGCGTGCCCGCATCGAAAAATTGTCCGGCGGCGTCAGCGCGCACTAGGCCGACAAGTGAGAACACGTTGTTGTTGGCGATGATTTCCGTGCCAACGTTGCCGGCGGTCTGCGATGGCGCATGCGTGACGCCCGACCAGAACGACAGGACAATATTGCCGCCGGAAAGCTGGGCGCCGACGAGATAGGTCACGTTGCCGACGAGCGCACCGGTCGTCCCGTCAACGTTTACGCCGGTGTTCGCCGCCGTCACGCCGGCCGCCGGGATTGCCACCCACGCGCCATTGATGCGTACGCGGTCTCCGTTGTACGGCCGAAAACGGATTTGCGTCGGGCTTACATAGTCGAGCCGAGCGCTCCCACCGGCTGGTCCCTCTGGCCCTGGCGGTCCAGCTGCTCCCGGAGCACCCGGATCGCCCTGCGGTCCCGGATCGCCCTGCGGTCCTTGTTGTCCCTGCGGCCCTTCTGCACCTTGCGCACCGGTCGGACCCTGCGGACCCTCAGGACCTTCCGCTCCCGGCACGCCCTGCGGTCCTTCTGCACCGGTGGGCCCCTGCTGGCCCGGATCACCTTGCGGTCCGATCGGACCTTGCGCGCCCGGCGGCCCCTGGATCGAGCCGCCACTCACCCATTGCGTGCCGTCGTAAATCCACAGGCTGTCGTCCTCTTGGACGATGAACGCGTCGCCCTGTGCCGCGGTCGTCGGTAGATCGGCCTCGGTAGCTACCGATCCTTGCATCGTGATGCCGGTACCGGCCGCGCCTTGCGGCCCTTGCTCACCCTGCGGCCCTTGCGGCCCTTGCGGCCCTTGCTCACCCTGCGGTCCTTCTGGCCCCTCCACACCTTGCGGCCCGGTTGGTCCTGGCGGCCCTTGCGCGCCAGTCGCGCCTGTCGGGCCCGGCACACCTTGCGGCCCTTGCGCGCCAGTCGCGCCTGTGGGCCCCGCCGGTCCTTGTGGTCCGGTGGCGCCGGGCGGACCTTGCTCGCCCTGCGGTCCCGGTGGGCCCGGTGGTCCGGGCTGTCCGCCACCACCACCACCGCCGGCCTCGATCGCCGCCACGCGCGCGCCGAGATCGAGGAGCGACGTGGTGCCCGGCTGTCCGCTAGCGCCCCACGATTGCGAGCCGTCCGGGCGCCCGGCTTCCGCTCGGCCCGTCGAGATGCTCGCTCCGCCGCCGGCGACGTGATCGGCCGCATGCTCGACGCCGGAGGTGTACGTGTTTCCATCGCGAAACGTGTCGCCCTTGCGGATGTGCTTCGCTGCCTGAAATTGCGTGTTCTCATCGGCGCGGATGTCGAAGTTCTTTTTGGTCGTGAAGCCCTGGCCGCCGTCCGCATTGCCTTGAAAGGTGCTTTCAGTCTGCGACGTGATCGGCAGGTCGTCGGCGTTCGTGTGGATGCCTTCTTTGCTTTCGCTCTGCTGTTGATCGCCGCCGCCACCGTCGCCGCCGCCGCCCTGCCCGTCCTGTTGCGGCTTCTTGTACACGCGCACGAATTTTTTCTTGTCACCTGGTGAGTAGAGGATCGACTCGCCTTCCTCGATTTTCGGATGATGCTCACGGTCACCGATCACGCCGATCACGACGCGGCGCGACGTGTCGCCTCCGACGTCCATGGTGAGGACTTCGACCTTGTCGCCCGGCTTGTTGCGCCCGAGGAAGCCGACGGGATGAGCGATGTCGAGGCGGTCGTTCTCGATCTTCTCGCCGGTCTTCACCTTCGCCTGCATTATTTTTTTGTCGTAATAAGTTTTCAGCAGCCATCCGCGGCGCGTCATGTTGCGCAGCTTGTGGTGCAAGAACTTCGAGTGGTTCCACAGGTCGTAACCCATTCACCAACTCCCGGTCGCCCCGCGGCCGCGGAATCCGCCCTCGCCCGGCGGCGCTTCCTGCTGAGGCGCTTGTTCCGGCAATCCCTCCTGCGGCGCCGGCGGCGGCGGCGTCTCGGGTTCTGTCGGCGTCTGCGCAGGCGGTGGCGGTTGCTTCACCGCATCATTCATCCGCGTTGCGGGTTGCGGTTGCCCAGCAGCATAGTTCCCTGGAACGTTGGCGCCACCGAACGCGCCTTTGCCCATGAGCACCAGCGTCGCGGTGCGCGAGGTCGGCGTGATCTCGAACTCGACCTCGGAAAGCTCAAGCTCCTCGTCGACTCCATCAATCGGGATCGTGACGTGATACTTCTGGCCAAGATCCCATAGCATTCCGTTTTCGTCGGAATGCGTCGAGACGCGCAGGGTGACGTTGAGACCCTGACCCTGGCGGCGATTGCCTTCCGTTTCTCCGCGCTGCTTGAGCGACTCCTGCGTATGATCGCCGTCGATCAGCACGCGCAGATGCCGCAAGCCCTCGAAGTTCATGAGCTCGCGCATGCCTTTGTCGTACAGGCTCTCATTCTGCTTGCCGTATCTGTCATCGTTGGGAATGCCGTTCCCGGCGACGCCGATCTCGGTGAAGCGCGGGACGATATCCTGCTTGACGCTCCAGTGCGTGAAATGGCGGCCCAGCTGCAATCTGCCGCCGCTTCCGCCGGAGGATTGCCTTTCCAATATCCACTGGCCCATCCGTCCCTCGTACAGCGTGAGGCCCATCTCGCGTGCGGCCCGCCGGGCGGCGCGCTCGACGGTCTCGCCTTCGGCGATGATGAAACGCTCGATGGTCTTGCCGCCGCCCGACCTGTCCTCCAATTGAATTCCGTAGCCCTGCGCTATCGCGCGAATGATTTGCGCCGGAGTTTTCTGGTTCTCCTGTCCGGTTTCGTGATTCGGACTGCCGTCGACCGCTGCCGAACATATGCCGCGGAATTGCAGCGTGAGCTCGTAGGACTTCGGCGTGCCCTTCGAGACGCGCGTGTCGAAGCGGACCCTGGCCGCGATCTGGCCGTCGATCATGATCGTGCCGTCGGTGCCGGCGCCGAACGCCGATGCCACCGGTCCCGCGGCCTCGAACTGCTCGGTGCCCGGCCACGACAGCACCACAGTGCCGGACCCGCAGGCCTCCTCTTTCGAGCGCTTGAGGTTGAGGCTCAGGAAATTCTTAAACCGCTGGCCGCTGATGATGATGACGACGCTGGCCTGCTCTTCGTTGATCGGGCTCGGGTGCCACGGAAGGGGCATGGTTCACCTCGCTGGCGCGATGACGCTGCGGCCCATCCAGAAATTGAGCATCGTCGGATTGTATTGCTCGACCTGCTGGTAGCGCCGCGCATCGTTGTAAATCTTGTGGGCCACGACGAGCGACGGCCACTCGCCGTCGACGTGGAACTCGACGATGCCCGGTCGCTGGATGTTCATTGCGAGAATCACCGAGGCCGCGGTCGCGCGGGCCTGACGAATGGCGGCGACCAGCACGTCGTCGCACTGCTCGGTCGCGAGCCGCTCCTCATCGTCAAAGACCTGCATGATGAAGTCGAGATCGTCGAGCGCGGCCTTGACCGTGTCATAGCGCTTCTGCGCCGCCGCGATGGCATAGTCGCGGATCGTGATCAGACGCGTGGTGATGATCAGCGACCGCGCCGACGGCGTGAGCGCCATCGCCTCGGTGCGATCGACCACGTAGGCGTTGAACGAGCGCAGGCGTTCGAGCGCGTCGAGGTGGATTTGCCGGAGCATCGCCGATGCGAAGTCGATCGGCGCGACGGCCGCGGTGAAGCTCGGGATGCCATACGCCGGCAATGCGCTGGTCGGCACGCTTACCACCATGTCGCGCGCGGCCAATGCGGTGAACGGCTGGGTTGGGAGAGCCGCGCCGGGCGTGAACGGCAGCCACCGCTTGAGCGTGTCGACCGCATCAAAATTCTGCTCGCTGACCATGACGTTGGGATCAGGGTTGAACTGCTGACCAAGCGCGGTGGAGACGTCGCCGAGCAATTCGATGTCGCGCGCGCCTGGGTCCCATTGTGCGCTGCCGCGCGAGGCGTCGATCGCGTTGTTGCTGCTGCTGAATATTTGGCCGACGGTCCCGCCAGCTTGGGCGTAGGACTGCGACGAGTAGGCTTCGATGAACTCGAAGCTGAGCTTGGTCCGCTTCTTGTCGCGCCGATAATCTGCCGTGGTCGTGAGCGAGACGCAGGCCACCGACTGGCGGCCATAGAGCGGATGTATCAGGATGCCTGGTTGCGGGTTTTCGGCCCGCAGCACCATGCGGACCGATTGGTCGTCCTGGTCGCGGCCGATCAAGTAGCCCTCAACCTTGAACCGGCGCGCCTTGCGACCGAGGTCGACGTAGCCGATGTCGTCGGATAGCGGATACTCGTACAGGTCGCCCCGCCTACCGAATTCATCCGCCGACGTGTCGCAGAAGAATTCGAGGCCCTTCCAACTCGCCACCCGATAGTCGGGAGCATAGCAGTCGACGGGTTGGTGATTGCGCCCGACCGAGCCGCGTTTGTTGTAGTAGGGATCGAGGTATGTCATGCGGCCTTCTTCTCCTCCTCGTCGCGCGTGCGCTCGCGCTCCTTGTCCTGGTCGCTTTCCTTGATCGACTTCACTGGGATCGACACTTCCTTGACGCCCTCCTTGAACGCATCGGCGGCGGCCTCGCCAGCACGCTTGCCTTCGTCGATGGATTTCTTCGGCGGCGGTTGCGTCAACGCCTCGCGATTGCGTTCGGCCTGCTTGCTCTGCAAAAGTTCTCTTGCGGTCGCGGTTTCTTTCGCGGCGGCCTCGTTCTTCGCTCGTACCGCCTCGTCATCATGCTCCCGCGCTTCGTCTTCCGCCTCAGGCCGTGCGCGCTGCACGGAAGCCGCGACCGCGAGCGGTCGGCCTTGGCGCGTCATTCCAGCCGCCCACGCGCCGCGAATCCATGGAGCGCCTCCCCAGGTCGTCGCCCGGCCTCCACCGATGTGCAATCGATGCGCGCCCATGTAGCCGACGCCCGCACCGACGCCGGTCGCACCGGCCTGCACGGCGGCGGCGGTGAACTGCGCCATTCTGGCGGCGTCGGCTGACTTCGTCATGTCGAGCAACCGCCCTGTTTGCGGATCGCGCAATTGGATATCGGCAGCACCGCCGAGATCATGACGCGTCGAGCCGGTGCGCGGGCCGCCGGTGCCGATGCGGGCCTGCCCGCCCGACGTCACTTCAACCTCGACACCTGTTGCCGCGGCCGCGGCCTCGAGATAGCCGCGCGTCGAGGACGCGAGCGCGAGCCGGCGAGTGCCGGCAACCTGCTGCTGCAATTCTCTCACGCGCCCGCCATCGGCTGGCACCGGAACTGCGGCTTCCTCTTCCATGCCTTCGTCGGCCAACAATGCCCGCCGCGCCCATGCTTGGCGGCGCCCATAGTGCTTAATGCCCGCCCGCTCGAATTCGCGCTCGAATGCATACATCGAGCCGAGCACCGAGCTTTCTCGCTGCACGTGCGAGATGGCGCGACCTTCTCGCGTGGTCGGGTCCGATAGCTCGTGTTTGAGATAACCATAGTTTGCCTCATATGAACTCGGATCGAGGCCTTGCGCCGCTGCCCATGATTCAAATCGTTGTCGTCGCACGCCGGTCCATTGCGCGAGGCCGTAGCCGCCGCGACCGCCGCCGATTGGTCGCGCTTCCTGCATGAGCGTGAAACCACCTGTTTCATGCGCGAGATTGCCAACGACGCCCGCCGCCTGTTCTCTCGTCAGGTTGAAATCGCGCTGCAGGTCACCCATGAGGCGACCCATCATCTGGTTGGCACCACCGCCGCCGTAGCGGGACGCACCCCCTGGTGCGACCGCCGTCGGCGTCGTGGCCGCTCCGGTAGCAGCACCAGCCACGGGCGCCGCACGACGAACGTAATACTGGCTGATATGTCCAGACGAGCGGCCACCTTGGTTGCCGCCGATCGTGACGACCCTTCCGGTAGCAGGATCATACGATTCGACGAACGTGACGTGCCTGCCTTCAACGCCGGTGCGCGGCGAGACGCCGCGACGCACGAGCACGTCACCGGGCTGCGGCGTGCCGGTGACGGCCGCGCCCCAATTTTTCCAATTGCCGGCGACTTGTGGATTGGGCGGCGGCCGCAGGCCCTGCGATGTGACCACCGCCGCGGCGAACTGACCACACCATGCGCCGCTGCGTGGATAACCGTTCTGACGCATGAACCGGTCGACGGCAGGCTGACCGCCGGCCAATGCTGCCGCTGCAGCGCCCGAAAGAACACCTTGTGGCACCTCGCCCCCGGCGCCGTATCTTCCTTCGGGTGTTCGACCGCCCCACGTTTCGCCTACGCCTGGGAGCCCATATCGCTCCAGCATGCTGCGCCGTCGGCCGACTTCGGGATATGGCGGCGGACGTCCTTGTGCCTCCGCGGCGGCATTGGCGGCGGCGCGACGCCCCGCGCCGGGCGTCCATTCTTCGAGCACGCCGGCGCCGCGCAAGATCGGCCCTCCGGCGCCCGGAAGCCCGAAGAGCAAAGCCAATTGCCACGGGCCTAGCTTCTTCATTTGGAAGAAGGTGTGCGCCAGTGCGTCGAACATATTCGTTACTTTTTCGACTGCGCTGATGCCCCATTCGATCAGGCTAATGGACTCCTGCGGGTTCCAACCCGTTTTGATGTACTCGACCCAGGCTTTCACGGTTTCAGTGTCGATCTGATCGACCAGCACGACGATCGCCTCCCACGTTTTCTTCGCGAACGCGGTGAGGAGCTGTCGCAGGATCATGCCCATGCTCTGACCTTGGTCGTCGGTCTGGAGCAGCCAATCATTCAAGTCAGTCATCATGCCGGTGATCGCCGGCTGAACGTCGCGCCCGATACCCAGGCGCAATCGCTCGAACGTGTAGCGCGTTGATTCCAGCGCGATCTTGAAATCGATCGACTTCTGCGCGGCGTTCTCGACGTCCGACAGCGAATTGGACTTCTCCATGTTGTCGGTCAGCCGCTTCAAATCCTCCGTGTTCCACACGCCGAGGAGATCGGTAAAGGTCGTGCCGAACAGCTTGATGCTGTCGTCGAACAGCACCGCCCTGCGGCGCACCAGCGATTGATGCTCGGCCGAACCTACCGGACTAGCCAATATTCGCGCGTCCAGTTGCTCGCGCCGCTTGATGAAGAACGCAAGCCAATCGGTGACGTTCATCCGCTCGCCACCGCGCTCGCGCTCCATCAGCTGCACGGCTTGCGGCGTGATCCCCCAGCGCGCGAAGATGTCGCGCTCGCCGCGCATGCCGCGTTGCAGGCGCACGTCCGTGAACAACCGAGTGATGCGTTCGTCGAGCGACGCCGCGGCGTCACCGAACAGCGCCTCGGTAACGTCGAGCTTGGTCTCCATCTGATTCTGCGCCTGCTCGAACGCCTCGCCGACGAGCCCAGGGAACGTGCGGCGCGTGCGCGCGATAGTGCGGAACTGCTCTTCGGCGCGGTCAGCCGCGAGACCCCATGACCAGCGCAATATTTTCCAGGTGGCCGCGAGGTTGAACAGCGGAATGCCGACGGCATAAATCGCAACGCCCAGCGCGAGAATCGAGGTCGTGCCACCGGCGACGGCGGTCGCCGCCGAAGCCAGCGGACCAAGAAACGACACGAGCGAACCGCTGGCCATGCGCACGCTCGCGCCCACGACATTGATCGGCGCGACCAACGGCTGCGCGATGGCGCCGGTGATGAAGCGTGCAACCTGATTGGCGGCATTCTGTGCCGTGCGGTCGGCAGTGGTATTGGCACCGCCGCGCCGTACGCCGGCGACGACGGGCAGCGGCGTGGTCGCGCCGGTGCGTATCTGAGCGAACGCGGAAGCGAACCCGCGCACCTGGTCGGCGCCCTGAACGACGACGTTGATGCGCAGAGTGGATGTGGCATCAGCCATCGGTCACGCTTCCGTCGCGGTGTCGCCGCCGGTCGGTTTTGGCGCCGTGCGCGGCGCCACGCCGCGAGACGTGTCGGCATAGCCGCCTGGGATGTGAACGCCTTCAAGGCCGTCGCGAATGCTTTCCGCCGCGGCCGTGCCGAACTGGTATCCGTCCTCGGCGGTGAGGCTGCCGCCAGTCCCCCAGGTCCCGAAGCGGTCGGCGAACGGTGCGGTGAGCTCGGCCGCGGCGCCGCGATCCTGTTGCCATGGCGCCGGCTCGCCGGGATCGGGAATGCCGAGCATCTCGCGCAGGTAGGTGCGCGTCGGGTGACCCTGCTCAGCGTCCTGCTGCATGAACTCTAGCATGCCCATGCCGGGGAGCGCGCCGCGCCAACTCGCCGGCTGCGCCATCGCCTCGTCCGCGCCCGCTGTGTATGACGTTTTCATCGTCAGCGTGTCGCCGCTCGCCGTAGATTGCACGTCGGTCATCGTGCCGAGAGCGCTGCCAGCAGCGCTGGCCTTGAGCGCCTCGACGGCGGCGTTGTGTTGCGGCGCTGGTCGCGTCGTCGGCGCCATCATCGCCATTGCTGGCTGCTGCATTTGCTGGAACCAATTGCTGGCACCTCCGGTCGCTCCGGGCGCCGGCGTCACGGGTGCAGGCGGCGCCGCGGGCGGCGTTACCAGAGGCCGTGCTGGTGCTCCGAAATTCGGCAGCCACTCGCGCAATCGCTCGCGCCATCCCGGCGCTCCGGGAGCTGCACCTCCGGGCGATGAAGGTGCCGGCGTGACAGGCGTGACAGGAGCAGGCGTCGCCGGTGCTGCAGGCGGCGACGGCGTTACGGCCGGCGCTGTTGGTTCTGTCGCTGCGGGCGGTCCTGCGGCTGGCGCGCCCGGACTAACCGTTGGCGGCGGCAACGGCAACGGCGCCGCCGCCGCTCCCGATGCCCCGCGCTCTCCCGCTGCTCCTGGCACTCCTGGTGCAACGTTGTACTGCTGGCCCCGAGCAACGGCTGGTGGCGGCGTCGCCCTTCCCGGCATGAACCCGCGCTCGAAGCCCTCCGGCATCGCTGGCGCCGCAGGCGCCTGCGGTTCTGCTGCCGGCGCGCCTTCGGCTGGGCCCTCGGCGTCGGCAGGTCGCTCCGCCGGCTGCGGCTGCATGGAAGCGAAGCCGAGTTTTCTTTTCAGCCAGTCCGGCAGGAAGCGCTCCAGCGCGTTGATGCTGTCGACCATTCCCTTGATCGCGCTGCCGAACGACGCGAGCGTGTTGAACACCGACTTGACGGTCTCAAGCGTCTCTGCCGGATTCCAACTGCTGATGATTTCAATCCAGTTTCTGACCCTCTCCGGTTTGAGGTAGTTCATGAGGTTTTTCAGTTCTTCCCAAGCCCGGTTGGCCATGGTCGAGGCCAGATCGCGGAACGCGCGGCCGAGCCCCTCGCCGCCCTCCGTCGCGTCGAGCATCCGCCGATTGAGCTCGGTGAGGAACGTGGTGATGGTCGGCTGCACGTCGGCGCCGACGCCGCGAATGATGTTGGTGAACGTGCCTTTCAGGCTTTCGAGTGCGATGTTGAAATCGACGGCGCGCCGCCTTGCTTGCTCGGATGTTTCGACAACGTTGCCGAGCGGAATGGCGGCTTCGATATTGGTCTTCAAGCGCTGTGCGTCCTGTGTCGACAGCGTATTGACCATGTCGCTGAATTTCGCGCCGAACATCTTCACGGTGTCGTCTGACAGCATCGCCAGTCGGCGTCGTATCCCCTCCGCGGCCTCCGGCGACGCGCCCGGCAACATTCGCTGAAGGCGCTCGCGTTCCATGATGAACGCTTCGAGCCACGACGAGACGTCGAAGCGCCGGCCCATCATCCGCTCGGCCGTCTGCACGCTCTCCGGTGTGATCCCCCAGCGCGCGAAGATGTCGCGCTCGCCGCGCAGCCCGCGGCCCATGCGGAACTCGGTGAACTTGCGCGTGACCTGTTCTTGGATGGATTCAGCAGCGTTGCCGAACAGCGCCGCGGACATGCCCATCCGCGCGCGTACTTCGTTCTCGGCGGCCTCGACGCCTGCGCCGACCATCTGCGGATAGAAGCGCTGCGTGCGCGCGGCGACGCGCAATTGCTCGTCGGCCGCCTCCTGCGCCCAACCGAACGACGAGCGCAAAAGTTTGAAGCCGGCGATCAGGTTGAGGAGCGGAATGCCAAGCCCAGTAACGGCCAACGTCATGGCGACGATGGCGGTCGACGTCGCGCCGGCACCGGCGGCGACCTGTCCCAACGTGCCCGAGAACGACAACAGCGAGCGGCCGGCGACGCTGGCGGTCGAGCGGAGGACGTCAAACCCCGTCCGCAGGGTGTTGTGAATAGCGTAGCCGAACCGGTTGGCGAGGCGCTCGCCGAACGTCGCGTAGTCTTGGATCGCCGCATCCCTGATGCGGTTCGCCTCACGCGTCCCGGCTGCCGTACCCGCGCGCGCACCAGCGGCGGATACCGTCCGCTGAACCTGCGCCGCCTGCTGATTGAGGTTGGCGAGCGCCGCCGCCAGCGCGTTGACGGCTTCGGCGCCTTGGACTTCTACGCTTAGGGTGGTTTCGGCGGCTGTTTCGGCCACGGCGGTCTACTCGTCATCATCGTCCGCCGTGTCGCGTCCCGTGTCCCTCATCGGCGGCCCGGTTGGCTGGCTCCGCTCGCGCGCTGCCTCGCGTTCCTCTGCCATCTTGCGCTCGACCGCGTAGATGCGGACCAAGCGCGCGATGCTCAGTTGGTCCCACGATCCGGGCGGCCAGTGGTAGTTGAGGGCACGAGCGAAGATGCCTTCTTCCACCTGTTGCGCGAGCTGATGAATTTCCCCATGATCTGTCTCCTGATCACGAGGTAATCCAGAAAATCGAG
>Ga0126377_10000064_pt1 | contig 47987 bp, 37 predicted proteins | sample PanSoiMetPlot_22_FD_92647 | JGI IMG/M metagenome (GOLD analysis project Ga0126377, IMG submission 92647) | Tropical forest soil microbial communities from Panama - MetaG Plot_22 | ecosystem: Environmental > Terrestrial > Soil > Tropical forest > Bulk soil | place: Panama | collected 2016-02-17 | reverse complement strand
GCACCTGCTCCGGTCCCCCGGACCCCCCGACCCACCGGGGGACCCGCGCCCGCTCCGGTCCCCCGGACCCCCGGACCGACCGGGGGACCTGCGCCTGCTCCGGTCCCCCGGACCCCCGGACCGACCGGGGGACCCGCACCTGCTCCGGTCCCCCGAACCCCCCGGGGTGGACGCCGGACGGCTGGTCGTACAGCGCGGCGATGTCCTCGCGCAGTCGCTCGGCCACCACCGTCCGCCTGAGCTTCAGGTTGACGGTCAGGTCGCCGCGCTCGACCGACAGGTCGTCGGGCAGGACCCTCCAGCGCCGCACCTGCTGCGGCCGCTCCAGGCGCGCGTTCACTTCCGCCACGGCCTCGTCGAGACCGGCCGGCGGGCCGCCGGGCGTGTCGGTCCACAGCAAGGCCACGCAGTACGGTCTGCCCTCACCCACGACCATCGCCTCGGCCACGCCGGGCAGCTCGCGCAGGAGGGCCTCGACCCTGGCGGGATGCAGGTACTTGCCGTAGGAGGTCTTGAGCAGCTCCTTCCTGCGGCCGTTGACGACCAGGAGGCCGTCGGGCGTGAGGTGCCCGAGGTCGCCGGTGGCCAGCCAGCCGTCGCGGAACGGCTGGCCGGGGTCCGAACGCCACCTTGCCGTCCCCTCCCACGGCGTGAGGGCCCCGTCGCCCGCGTCCACGTAGCCCGGGGTCACCTGAGGCCCGCGGACCAGGACCTCGCCGTCGGGCGCGATGCGCACGGCGGTCTCCGGCAGGGGCTCGCCGACCGTGCCGATCCGGTTGCGGCCGTGGCGGTTCAGGGTGACCAGCGGCGCCTCGGTGAGCCCGTAGGCGTCGTGGACCTCGATCCCCAGGTCGTGCAGGCGGGCGAGCAGGTCCGGGCTGGCCGGCGCCGAGCCGACGACGAGCTGCGCGCAGCGGTCCAGCCCGGCGCGACGCAGGAGCGCGCGACGTAGCACCTCCCGCTCGAGCCGGCGCTCCAGGCCGTACGCGCCGTGGAGGTAGCGGCGCCCGAGCCGACCGGCCGCCAGGGCCGCCCAGGCCTTCTCGTACAGCCGGGGGACCGAGAAGAAGATCGTCGGCCGCACCTTGGGCAGCGCCTCGCGGACCTGGCGGAAGTCGTCCAGGAAGGCGATCCGCACCGGCGCGGGCAGCCAGTACGGGGCGTAGGTGGCCAGGATGCCCTCGACCACGTGGTTCATCGGCAGGAACGACAGGTACGACGCCGGTCGGGTCCTGGCCGGCCAGGGCAGCAGGCTGGCCAGGGTCTCGGCCATCCAGCGCAGCTGCCGGTGGGTGAACGCGACGCCCTTGGGCCGCCCGGTCGTGCCCGAGGTGTAGCGGATCGTGGCCAGGTCGTCAGGTCCGACCGGCGCCAGCGGCGCGTGGGGACCACCGTCGGGACCTCGCCGGCCCAGCGCGAGGAACGCGTCCCAGCCGACCACGCCCGCAGGCGTCGGCCCGGGTCGGAACGACACCACCGGGAGGCGGCTGCGCAGCTCGCCGAGCCGGGCCAGCACGTCCGGCGCGCCGACCAGGAGCAGCCGGGCGCCGCTGACGGCGAGGATCTCGTCGAGTTCGGCGGGCGGGCTGGTCGGGTGGAGCGGGACGCCGACCGCGCCGGCGAGGCCGACGGCCACGTCGACGGTCAGGTAGCGGGTGCTGTTCACGCCGACCAGGGCCACCCGGTCGCCCGGGCGCACCCCGAGCCGCCGCAGGGCGCCGGCCGCCGCCAGCATCTCGGCGCGCACCTCGCCCGCGTCCCTGCCGACCGCCGAGGTCCCGCCGAGGTCCTGGTAGGTCACCGGCCGGCTGCGGCCCGTCAGGCGGTGGAGGACCTGCTCGTGGACGGTCCGACCGCAGCGGTGCATGAAGCCGTGGGCGCAGGCGTAGGCGAGCAGGCGCGGCAGGTACGCGCGCCAGTCCGGCTGGTAGCGTCCGAGCAGCCGGTCGGCGTGGTCGCGCCGGAACCGGCGCCGCTCGGCGAGGTACGGCACCAGGGCCCGCAGCTCCCCGAGCGCGGCGGCGGGCAGCGGCACGAACAGCGGCCGCGGCAGGCGCACGCCGAGGTGCTCAGCGGCCCAGCGGCGGGTCAGGCCGACCAGCTCCGCCGCGGTGGGCAGCGAGTCGAACGGGGCCGTCAGGTGGACCGTCCGCCCCTCCGCGGCCGGGTCGAAGGTCAGGCGCACGACCGCGTCGGCCACCCAGTCCACCGGGACGATGTTGACCCGCAGCCCCCGCCGGACCGGCACCAGACGCCGCCGGCGGGCGAGGTAGCGCCGCAGCGGCACGTAGAAGGTGTTGAAGGTCCTGACCGCGCCGGTGCGGGCGTCGCCGACGATCATGGCGGGGCGCACGACCGTGACCGGCAGCTCGCCCCGGGCCGCCCGGACCAGCCGCTCGCCCTCGTACTTGCTGCGCTCGTAGCCGTTGGCGAAGCCGAACCGGTCGGTGAGGCCGTCCTCGGGCACCTCGTCAGGGCGGAGCCCGGCGACGTAGGCCGTCGACACGTGGGTGAGCCGGGCCAGGCCGTGGTCGCGCCGGGCGGCGCGGGCCAGCTCGAGCAGGTTGGCGACGCCGGCCACGTTGGTGCGGCGCAGCTCGTCGAGCGGGGCGGTCAGGCGCAGGTCGGCGGCCGTGTGGACGATGTGGGTGACGCGCCGGGCCAGCCCGCGCCAGGCGGCCGGGTCCAGGCCCAGCCCGGGTGCACGCAGGTCGCCGGCGACCGCCAGGACGCGGCCGCCGCGGCCGTCCCCGGCCGTTGCGGCCACCCCGCCCCGAGGGTCCCCCGGCGGGTCTGGCGCCCCGCCTTCCGCGTCGATGACCTGCGCGGCCAGCTCGGGCCAGTCCCACCAGGCGCGGGCGAGCCGGCGCGCGGCCGCGCGTCGATCCGCCGCGCGCACCAGCGCGACCACGTCGTGGTCGGTCTGCGCGAGCAGGCGGCGGGCGACCTGGGCGCCGAGGAAACCGGTCGCGCCGGTGAGCAGGACTACGCCGCCCATGCCGGCTCCCCCCAGCCGTGCCGCAGCGCGAACGCGCGCAGCAGCTCGCGGTTGCGCCGCGCCGCCGCGGCATGGACCCGGTGGCCCTCCCGGAGCGCGGCCCGGACCGGCGCCGGGTCGGCCAGCAGCCGCTCCACCCGCTCGGTGACGGCGCTGAACGTCTCCGGGGTGGCGCCGCCCCGGACGAACAGCTCGCCCGCCAGCCCCAGCTCCTCGTACAGGCTGACCAGCCGCAGGTCGTGCCCGACGGCGACCTGCGGCACGGCCGCGGCCATGGACAGCACCGCGGCGTGGTAGCGGGAGGTGACGAGCAGGTCCAGGCTGCGCAGCAGGGTGGTCATCCGGGACGCGTCGTGCTCGCGGGAGGAGAAGACCCGGGCCCGCGCCCCGTGCCGCATGCGCTCCTGGACCGCGCGGGTCAGCGGCTCGTCCAGCTCCTCCATGCCGATCAGCGCCACCGGCCGCCCGTGCCGTGCGACGATCCGGTCGGCGAGCGCCGCGTAGCCCTCGGCCAGGGCCCGGCTCGCCCGCCGCCGCGCGGGGGAGTGGGCGAAGTAGTACGGCCAGCGGTAGCGGTCCCCTCTGCGGCCCCACGGCCGGACCACCACCGGAAACCGGCTGAAGTCCACCAGCGCGAGCCCGACCGCGCCGGCGCCCTCCGGCCACGACGCTCGGAGCCAGGCGGCGCCGGCCGGGTCCGGCTCGAAGGTGAAGGCGTTGTCGGCGGTCGCCGTGACCGGCGCGGTGACCCCCCAGGAGCGCAGCCGCTCCGCGGCGGCCTGCGCCCTGGTCACGATCAGCTCGGTCCGGCTCGCCTCCCGGCGGGTCAGCCACCGGTCCAGGCGGTTGAGCCGGCCGGCGTCGACCGCGTAGGCCAGGCAGGGCCTGCCCGCCTGGGCGGCGCAGCGGGTCGCCCACAGGAAGTACCACAGCAGCGCCGGCGTCCAGGTGTCCATGTAGGCGCTGCCTTCGACCAGCACGACCAGGTCGTGCTCGCGGACCAGGCGCCGGACGGCCGCCGGGAAGACCGGGGGGACCGGGGCGATGCGAAGGGTGGGGCCCGGTTGCAGATAGCGGCGGAGCTTGGCCTCGTTCAGGGTGGGGACGGTCAGGCGGGCGTCGGGGCCGAGCACCGCCCGCAGGTCGGCGATGTCGGCCTGCAGGAGCGCCTCGGCGCCGGTGTTGTTCGCGCCGTTGTACCCGACCAGCAACACGGCGGGTGCGCGCATGCTCCCCTCCGGCTCGACCGGCTCGGTGTGCCGTCCGGAGCCAGCGTGACCCGCGCCGGCCGACCCGTCATCGGCCGGGTGGCACGCCACCTCGGGGACCATCGGGTCCATGAGGGCCTTCGCACCCTGAGGGCCTTCGGACCCTCGAACGGGGTCCCTCCGGCTCATGCGGCCCGCCACCCGGGGATGCGACCGTGACGGCGGGAGGTGGCAGTCATGACCGAGCTGCAGACGCCCGGCGCGGAGCCGGGGCTTCGCGAGCAGGCGACCATCCGTCTGCGGAAGAAGAGCGAGTTCCGCGAGCACCTGCTCGCCTACGTGCTCTGCAACGCGTTCCTGCTGATGATCTGGGCCCTGACCGGGACCGGCTTCTTCTGGCCGGCGTTCCTGCTCCTGGGCTGGGGCATCGGCCTGGTGTTCCACGCCTGGGACGTCTACCGGCAACCGTTCAGCGAGGAGCGGATCCGCCGGGAGATGGACCGGATGCGGTGACACGTCGGGCTGAGCCCCGCCTGCGGGCCGGAAGCCTCGGGGTGACCGGACGGATCCCTGATCGGGGAGTGAGGTGAGCGGGGTGGACAGGCAGGCGGCATGCAACGCCGAGCCCGGCCCGCGGCGGGTCGAGGACGTCTACCGTCCGTGCGCGGTCACGATCGCCACGGATCAACGGCTGCAGGAGGCGGCGGTCCGCATGGCGGAGGAGGACATCGGCGCGCTGGTCGTGGTCGACGGCGGTCGTGTGCTGGGGATCCTCTCCGAGCGGGACCTCGTCCGGGCGGCGGCCGACCGTGCCGGCTTCGCCTGGACCTGCGCTGCGGAGTACGTGACGCCGGAGCCGGCGACGACCACGCTCGACGCGGATCTGCACCAGGTGGCGGCGGTCATGCGGAAGCTCCAGATCCGGCACCTGCCGGTCGTGGACGGCGGCGAGGTGGTCGGCATGGTGTCTGCCCGGGACGTCCTCGAGCTGGAGGCGGGCACCGCGGCAGGCGTCGACTGACGGTCCTGACGCCGTCGACGGCGTCCGCCCGCTGGAGCGCGCGGCTCGGCGTTCGACCCCTCCGCCCGAAGCGCCCCTCTGCCGCGGGACGAACGGCCCTACCGCGCCGGCGAGCCGCGAGAGATGCTCGAGCTGTCCTGATCGGGACGGACACCGACGACCACGGCTCGGTTCGCCGGACCGTCGGTCGTCTCCGGGAGGCGACCATGACCGTCAAGTGCGTGGGCTGTCATCTGCTGTTCCGCCTCCGGACCGAGCTCGAGGTGCACATCCGTGACGAGCACCTCCGTCCGGTGGGCCGCACCGTGACCACGCCCGGCCGGTTGCCTCACGAGGCCGGCCGTCCGTCGACGCCCGCGCGACCAGCCCGGGCGGCTTGACGCCGGCCCGCGCCTGCCCGAGCGCGCCTCCGCCCCCGGGCGGGTCCGGGGACCCTGGGTCGCCGCCGCGTCCCGGTCGCCGGGCTGCTCGCCGGCGGGGCCGCCGCCCCGTGTCCTGGCCAGGATGTGACCAAGGTCCCGGTGGTCGACCGGGGACTCCCCGAGAAACCGGGCCGAAGGTCCATGGCGGGCAGCGGGTGCGGCCGGGACAGTTGCGGCAGGTGCGGCGCCGCGGCAGGTGCGGCGGCGAGGCCTGTCATCGAGGAGGAGGTCGTCATCATGGCGACGGCGAGGCGCGACCGCGCGGCGGTCGGGCCGGTGTACATCGGGGAGCCGCCGGTGGCGCGGTGGCTGTTCGGGTCGAGCAAGGCGGCGTGGATCTGGCTGGTGGCGCGGGTCTGGCTGGGATGGGAGTGGCTCCAGGCGGGCTGGACCAAGGTCTTCGGTGGGGACATCACCTGGCGGTTCTGGGACTGGGGCAAGGACGCCTACAGCCTCACCGGAGACGGCAACATCGGCTGGGTCCGCAGCGGGACGGTCGTCGTCCCGGGAGTCGGCCCGAAGCGTCTCGGCGTCGGCGACGCGGTCCAGGGCTTCGCCGCGAACGCCCTGCAGACCGGCACCAAGGGTCAGCACCCGGACGTCGCGTACTCGTGGTACGTGAGCTTCCTGGAGTGGGTGCGTGACAGCGGCCACACCGTCCTCGGCCCGGCGGTGGCGTTCGGTGAGGTGGTCATCGGGATCTGCCTGATCCTCGGCCTGTTCGTGGGGATCATGGCGTTCCTGGGGTCGATCCTGAACTTCTCGTTCGTGTTCGCGGGATCCTCGGGGCTGAACCCCGCGATGATCCTGGTCTCGGGGCTGCTGATCCTGGCGTGGCGCAACGCCGGCTGGTACGGGCTGGACCGGCTGGTGCTGCCGAGGTTGGGCACGCCCTGGCAGGGGGGGACGCTGTTCGGAGACGTGCCGGACGACTCGCGGACGGTGAGCAGGGAGGGCTCGGCGTCGACGGCGTAGCCGCCGGGCCGCGCGGCCGCGGTGACCCGGCTCCAGCCCGCAGCAACGCAGGGGACGCGCCCCGCCAGGGCGCGTCCCCTGCTGACGGTCGTGCCCGCGACGATCGCGGTTCGATCGCTCGGCTGTCACTGGTCCGGGTTTGCATTAGTGTGAAGGGACCGACCGCGAGTCACGGTGAGGAGTGGGCGATGACCTCTCGGCTCAACCCGTACATCAGCTTCACGGACAATGCCCGGCAGGCCATGGAGTTCTACAAGGGGATCTTCGGCGGCAACCTGACCCTGAACACCTTCGGTGAGTCCGGCGCCCCGGGCTCGCCGGACGCCGACAAGATCATGCACTCCATGCTCGAGACCGACCGGGGATTCACGCTCATGGGCGCCGACACCCCGACCGGGATGGAGCGCACGCCCGGGAACAACATCACCATCAGCCTGAGCGGCGAGGACGCCGAGGAGCTGCGCGGCTACTGGGACAAGCTCTCCGCCGGCGGCACCGTGACGATGCCGTTGGAGAAGCAGATGTGGGGCGATGAGTTCGGCATGTGCGTGGACCGGTTCGGCGTCCCCTGGATGGTCGACATCGTCCAGGCGCAGGCCTGAGTTCCCCGCCACGCCACGGCGAGGTGACCGTGGACGCGGCCGCCGGTCCGCCTCGAAGGCCTCCGGCGGCCGCGCACCACCGGCCGCCGGTCCCGTCATGGACACGAATGATTTGTTCGAGTGGTATCCACGGCTCTATCACATGACCGAGGATGGCGCCTGGAGCAGCATCCGCCGGCGCGGGCTGCTCAGCACAGCGAGCCTGATCGACCTGTTCGAGATACCAGAGCCGAAGCGGACCCGACTGCTGGAGGAACGTCGACCCGAGTCGGTCGAGCTCACCCATCCGGTGCATGGCAGGGTGGTCCTGCGTGACCAGAAGCCACTCTGGCCGTCGAAGCTCCAGAATCTCCTGACGGACATGACGGTGCCGCAGTGGATCCGGTTGCTGAACGGCCACGTCTTCTTCTGGCTGCATCCTGATCGTCTGACGGGGCTCCTCAACGCTCGGGCGTACCGGGAGCGGCCTCACCTCGTGTTGACCCTCGACACCCGCAGTCTGGTCTCGAGCCGTGCAGGGCTCGTGCGTCTCTCCCGCATCAACTCAGGCTCCGCCGCCTACATGAACGGTCGGCGGGGCTCGGCAACCTTCCAGCGGATCGTGGACTACCAGCATCCCCGGCCGCGTGCGCTCCCCGAGCCGCCGAAGCACGTCGCCGAGCTGACCGTCCCCGGCGGTGTGCCCGACCTGGAACGGCACGTGATACGAGCACAGCGCATGCGGCGCGGCACCGTGCTGGAGACGATCTGGGCAGCCTGATCGATCGCCGGACGGGATCCGGTCGTGCCGCGGGGCTCAGGCCGCGCAGTGCTGGGCCTGCTTGCCGATCACCTTGTACGGGCAGTCGGCCTGCTGGAGCAGGTAGATCACGGCCGCACGGTTGCGCGAGGTCTCGCGGCCGATGATCTCGTCCGGCGGATAGAAGCCGGGCGAGCTGCTGCGCGGGTACATCTCGAAGGTGTAGGCGAAGATGCGGTGAGCCCCCCAGGCCCAGTCGGGCATCGTCCCGTCGGCGATGTACAGGTCGCTGGCCTGCTCGGGGGTGTAGCCGTTGGTGGCGGCCATGGCCTGGCCCATGGTGGCGAACGTGGACCGGTCGTCGGCGGTCAGGCCCGACGCGGTGTCGGCGAAGGTGTAGCCGTAGGGCCACAGGATCAGCTCGGAGTAGGTGTGGAAGTCGATCGCGGCGCGGATCTGCTGCCGGCCGCCGACCACCCGGCTGTCGATGAAGTCGCGGATGACCTGGGTCTCGGGAGCCGAGAACGATGACGGGCCACGGTAGGTCGACGAGGACGGGCTGCCGCTGGACCCGCCGCAGCAGCCCCACTGGTAGCTCCAGTTGCGGTTGAGGTCGGTGCCGACCGCCGTGGAGCCCGAGTTGGGCTGGCGGTTCTTGCGCCAGGAGCGGTAGGACCCGCTGGCGATGTCGTACTCGCTGCCGTCGGGGTTGAGGTTGAAGACGATGTGGATCTCACGGCTGTCGACCATGGACCTGACCTGCGCGTCCGAGCTGTACTTGCTGGTCAGCTCGTTGAGCAGGTAGAGGCACATCTCGACGCTGAGGTGCTCGCGGGCGTGCTGGCCGCACGCGAACAGCACCTCGGGCTCGTCCTCGTCGCTCGCCACGTTGTCGCTGACCTTGGCGGCCCAGACGTCACGGCCCTGGTAGGAGCGGCCGAGGCTGAAGCGCCGGACGAGCGCCGGGTTGGCGGCGGCGACCGCCGCCACCTCGTTCGCCAGCTCGGTGTAGTTGTGGTAGCCGGCGTCGGCCGCGGGGAAGTTCTGCGCCGTGACCCCGCCACGACCGGCAAGCCCGGTCAGCTCGTAGCCGAGCCGCCGGATGCGCGCGACCTCGGCCGGTGTCGCGGTGACCACCACCGACCCGGCCTCGACAAATCGTGACGCTCAGGCCGGAACCGCTGCCTGTCCCCGACCTAGCCGAACGTGAAGGCGTAGGCCTGGACACCGGGGTCGAGGAAGGTGATCTCGAAGGAGCGCTCGGTGACGGGGCCAGGCTGCCGGACGAGCTGGTACAGCCGCTGTTCGGTGACCGTGCCGTTGCCCTGGTCGTCGACGTCGGTTCCGTGCGCTGCGCCCGGCGGCTGTCCGTCGATGCGCACGCGGAATCGCACAGGCGTCCCCGCCGCCGCCGGTCTCATGACGAGATGCAGGTCGCGGGCGTGGAAGCGGTAGACGATCCGTCCGTCGGCCTCGTTCAGCACGATGGCCTGTCGCTGCACCGTCCAGTCACCGGCAAGGGCCCAGTGGTTGAGGCGCAACCGCGCGGGGGTGGCATAGACATGACTCGTGTCCAGGACGGAACCCTCGGATGACGCGAAGTTCTCGGTGCGCTCGTAGCCGAGGTAGTTCTCGGGAGACCAGAAGCTGTCCCAGTCGGCGGCGGCTTCGACACCACTGGCGTCGACGGTGACCAGGTCGTCGTCGATGCCGCTGCGTCCAGCCTCGGTCAGCAGTTGCTGAACGATCATCTCGGACTGTTCGTATCGACCCTCGCCGAAGTGATGATGTCGAATCTGCCCCTGTGCGTCGACGAAGTAGAGGGCCGGCCAGTAGCTGTTGTCGAAGGCGCTCCAGACGGCATAGTCGTTGTCGATCGCGATCGGATGGTCGACCCGCAGGTCCTTGGCCGCTCGGCGGACGTTGTCGAGGTCGTGCTCGAAGTCGAATTCGGGCGTGTGCACGCCGATGACCACCAGCCCGCGGTCCTTGTAGGTCTCGGCCCAGGCGCGGACGTAGGGAAGGGTGCGGAGCCAGTTGATGCAGGTGTAGGTCCAGAATTGGACCAGGACGACCTTGCCGCGCAGGCCGGCGGCCGTCAGCGGCGGCGAGTTGAGCCACTCGGTCGCGCCGGCCAGGGAAGGCAGCGCACCTTCAACGGGTAGCTGAACCGCTGCAGGGTGCGTCGTGGCGCGGAAGAGCTGGTCGGCTCGCTTGAGGAACGTCTTCCATTCGCTTGCAGCCTGGTCCATCTGTCCCTCCTGCCTGTCTCTCCTGCGACGTGGGAGGGCGAGCTTCATCGCCGCCCGGGGCAGCCGACGGGCCGGTCGATCGTCGCGAAGCTCGGTCGCGACAGCCGAGTCGACACGGTGCAGGCGGCCCGCCAAGTCTGGTTCGCGCCGGCAGGTGCTCGCATCCGCCAGTGGCCAGTGTGACTGGCCGGTCGTGGCCTGGCAGCCCCCACCGGCCGCGAGCCGGAGCGGCTACAGCGGCCCGGCGGTGGCCGGGTCGCCGGCCAGGACCCGGTCGAGCTGGCTGCGCGAGCTGACGCCGAGCTTGGTGAACACCTTGCGCAGGTGGTACTTGACCGTGCGGGGGCTGATGAACAGCCGGGCGCCGATCTCCGGGTTCGACAGGCCGTCGCGGGCCAGCCGCGCGACCAGGGCCTCCTGGGCGGTCAGCTCGACGCTGGACTCGACGGTGCGCTTGCGGACGGTCTCGCCCGTGGCCGACAGCTCACGCCCGGCCCGCTCGGCGAACGCCTCGATGCCCATCGTGGCCAGCATCTCGTGAGCGGTGCGCAACTGCTCGCGCGCGTCCAGGCGGCGGCGCCGGCGGCGCAGCCACTCGCCGTAGAGCAGATGAGAACGGGCCAGCTGCACGCGCACGCTGGTCCGGCCCAGGCGTGTGATGGACTCGCGATAGAGCCTGTCGGCGACGTCGCCTGCGCTGAGCAGGGCGCGGACGCGGGCTTGCATCCCCAGCACCCACTCCGAGGGCGTCAGCCGCGTGCGCTCGGACAGCCACTGGAGCGCCGTCCTGACCAGTGCCAGGTCACCGGTCCGGGACGCCGCCTCGGCCAGCTCGGGCACGACGAAGGGCCCGACCCCGATCTGGTCGCGCTGGAAGGCTCGCCACGCCGCGTCGCGCGCGGCTTCGTGGCGACCCAGGCCGTTGTCCAGCACCGAACTCGCGTAGGTGGCGAAGTTGACCATCCTGTCCGGACCGCCTGGGGTCGCCTCCCGCACGTTGGCCTTGATCAGCTCCGATGCCTCCGACTCTCGGCCCCGCCAGGCGGCGAGCGCCATCCCGGCGCCCCCGATCAGCGGGTTCCCGGTCGCCTCCCCGATCAGGCGATCCTCGTCGAGCAGCCGCGCCGCCGTGGTCAACTCGCCGGCGAGGACGTGGGTCGCGGCGAGGGAGTTGAGCGCGAACTGCAGTTGCACGAGCGCGCCGGTGTCGCGGGCGAACCGTGCCTGGCGAGCGACGAGGGCACGCCAGGATTCGGCGTCCCACACCTCCAGGGCGGCCATGACGGCGGCTCTTGCACCAGCGAGCCAGAGCCGACGGCCAACCTCGTCGTCGGCGACGTCCAGGGCGAGCACCAGCTCGAGCGCTCGGGTCAGCGTCGGCGCGGCCGCCGCGTACCCCTCGGTCAACCGCAGCGCGAACGCATCCAGCAGGACGTCGACCGCACGCGGCGGGTCGGGGCCGGAGGGCGCGCCGCGCGCCGCCTCGGCCGCCGCCCGCAGGACGCCCGGGCTGTCCAGGTCGCCGGCCCATGCCGCGGTCCCCAGCGCCTCCAGGTGCGCCTCGCGCGCCAGCGAGGCGTCGAGTGGCTCGAGGCGCCTGGCCGCGCTCAAGAGCAGCCGCGCCGCGTCGCCGCCGCGCCGCTGCGCCAACGCGATCTGCCCGCGGAGATGCTCCACTTCGGCAGCCTGCAGCCCCTCGAGCGGCCTGGCCTCGGCCGCGACCAACAGGCCCAGTGCCGCTTCCAGCGCGCCGGCGTCCCGCTTGGCCCTGGCCGCCGCCAGCCCGCGCCGGGTACGGGCGGTGGGGTCGGGCGTCAGCGTCGCCGCCCGCTCCAGGAATGCCGCCGCCGCGGACAGGCCCCCGCGCGCCTGGGCTCGGCTGGCCGAGCGCTCCAGCTCGGCGGCGACATCCTCGTCGGGCCCGGGCGCGGCCTGGGCCCGGTGCCAGGCACGGCGATCCGGATCGAGCTCCGGGTCGGTCGCCTCGGCCAGGGCCCGGTGCACGGCCTGGCGCTCCTGCAGCGACGCCGACCGGTAGGCCGCCGAGCGCACCAGCGGGTGCCGGAACCGCACCCGCACGTCCACCTCGAGCAGGCCGGCCTCGGCCGCGGGCGTCGCCGCCTGCGTCCCGACTCCGAGCCGCTCGGCTGCCCGCCACACCAGCATCGGGTCGCCGACCGGATCGGCCGCCGCGACCAGCAACAGGCTTCGGCTCTCGGCCGACAGGGCCCGAGCGCGCCGCCGGAAGCTCCCCTCGATGCTCCCCGAGGTCGGTACCGTGCTGGGGAGTGCGAACCCGCCGGCCAGCTCCGCCGGCGTCAAGTCCCGTGGCAGCTCCAGCAGCGCCAGGGGGTTGCCGCGCGTCTCGGCCACGATCCGGTCGCGGACCTGCACGTCCAGGGGCCCGGTGAGCGCCGAGTCCAGCAGCGCGCGCGCATCGGGCTCCAGCAAGCCCTCGACACGCAGCTCCGGCAGGCTGGCCACGTCGTCGCTGGGAACGCGGGCCGCGAAGACCAGGCCGACCGATTCGGCCACCAGGCGGCGGGCGACGAATCCAAGGACCTGCGCTGAGGCGCGATCCAGCCATTGCTGGTCGTCCACCAGGCAGACCAGCGGATGCTCCTCGGCCACGTCGGCCAGCAGGCCCAGGACGGCCAGCCCGACCAGGAAGCGGTCCGGTGCCGGTCCGGAACCGAGACCGAACGCGGTCGCCAGCGCAGCACGCTGCGGCCCCGGGAGATGATCGAGGCGATCCAGCATCGGCGCCAGCAGCTGCTGCAACGCGGCGAACGCCAGCTCCATCTCCGCCTGGACACCGGCGGCGCGGGCCACCCGGCAGCCCGACGCGTGCTCGACCAGGTAGTCCAGCAGCGCCGTCTTGCCCACGCCCGGTTCGCCGCGCACCACCAGCGCCCGGCTCTCACCTGCGCGAGCAGCTTCGACGAGCCGGTCGAGCACGTCGCATTCGTGGCGCCGCCCCCGCAGCTCCCCGGCGGGTCCTCCCAGGCGGGAGGGTCGGCGTCTGCCCGGCACCGACACTATGCGCCCGCCGCGACGCCGTGGCACGACCCGCAGGTCGGCGCCAGCTGCTCGGCCATCCCGATCGACGGTTCGACAGGCGGCCCGGGAGCGTGCAGGAAGCAGCCGTTCGCCACGCCGGCCTCCAACCAAGTCAATCAGACGTCGCAGCCACACTGTAGGGCCCGCGGCCCGGCAGGACACCCTCACCGAAGGGCAGACCCTGCGGCCCCATCGGGCAGGTCCGGCGCGGGTCACGGGTCGGGCGTGAGGGATCGTGGTGGCCGGGCGCCGGGATCGCGGCACTTCGTGACCGTGGCCCCAAGCTGTCCTCACGGTTCCCACAACGTCGCCTTGCAGCCTGTCGCGTGATCCGACCGCACCTGACAGCCCGGCGAAGGGGGCACCCATCCGACCTCGGCACGTCGTCGCGCGCCGCGGGGCGCAGAGCGTGGTCCGGCTGGTCACCGCCGCGCTGCTGCTCGGTGCCGCGCTGCTGGTCATGCTGCTGGTGGGGCAGAAGGTCGCCGGTCAGCCGGCGGATCCACCGCCGGCGGCGCTCCCGTCAGCACCGGACGGGCCCGATCCGGACCGGGAGGGGAACGGCGCGGCCGTCCCACGGTTCGACCACGCGGTCCGGCCTGAGCAGGCCCGGGTGGCGCACGAGCCGGCCAAGGCGGCCGGCAGCGGCCTGGACCCTGTGAGGTCCCGGAAGTCCGTTCCCGAGCTGCTCGGACCGGTCGTCACCGCGGCGAGGGACCTCGCGGGGCTGGCGACGGCGCTCTACCCCGCGGACCGGGAGCCCGAGGCGCTGGCCGCCGCCGTGGAGGCCCACACGCAGGCCGCGAAGGACTACGAGGCGGCGGTTCGCGACGCCCACAGGGAGACCCTGCGGCCGCCCGCAGGTACGAGCACACCGCACCGGAGGTGGCCGAGTTCGAGGCGGGCGGTGCTCAGCGGTCCTGGCGTGCACGCAGACTCGATCGCCGGACCTGGACGTACAGGCCCCTGCCGTCGACCACCCGGCAGTGGTCGTCAGCCTCCACCAGCAGGACGACCGGCGTGCCGGCGTCGAGCGTCCCATCGGGCTGCTGGGCGCGGCGTCCGGGCCGGTCCAGCCAGTACGGCTCGTCCACCACCAGCTCATGGGTGAAGCGGTTGGGCGGCGGCCGGACGAGGTTGTGCGCCGGGATCAGCGCCTCCTCGCCGAGGACCATCGCTTCGGGTCGCAGCATCATGCCGGTCTCCGGCTCGGGCTCCTGGCCACGGCGACGACCTTCGCCGCTCACCCTGCCACGCTCACGGCGGCCCGCCGGTGAGGCTGTCGTCGGGCAGCACCTCGGGGATGATGGGCAGCACGACGCCGACGTCGATCGGGGCGGTGTGCGCCACCAGCGATCCTTCCTCCGCGAGCGCCAACAGGTCCGGGAGCTGGTAGGGCTCGGCCGCGTCCACGTCGACCTGGTAGCCGAGGTCACCGAGGCTTGCCACGGTCATGCGGCTCAGCGGGTTGCCCGGCGCTCCGATGAAGCCGGACATCAGCTCGTTGCGGAAGACCGACTCCCGCCAATGGACCAGGCGGGTCCCGGTGCCCCCGGTGTTCTCCACCGGGACCTGCCGGCGGCGGCTGGCCCCGCGCAGGCGCCGGTACTCCCGCATCGCACCCGACCCGGCGAACCTGGGGTTGTCGGTGTCCTCGCCGCGCAGCAGCCCCGCCCTGCGCCAGTGCGCGCCGACGCCGATCACGTGCCCCATCTCGTGGGTGATCACGTCGTTCAGCGTGCCCTGGGACTCCATCATCGCAAGGTCGTCGGTGTCGAACGTCATCCGGCCCTTGGCGGTCGTGATCGCCGCCTGGCCGGCCGACGGTGGCCGGATGTGGGTCGGGCCCGCCTGCCCCAGGATGTGCCCGGGGCCGTCGATCGCGTCACCTCGGGCGAGGATCAGGATGTCGTCGATGACCTCGCCGTCCACCAGCACGTCGGGAAGGTCCCCGACGATCATCCTGACCCAGCGGTCGGCGGCCGCGGCGAACGCCGCCTGCTGGGTGGCGTTCAGTCCACCCAGGAACCGGACCTCGATGGTGAACGGCGAGGTCGTCGCGGCTAGGGTCTCGGCGCGCTGCGCGTCGGCGACAGCCTTGTGGGTCTCGAACGCGACCACGGACGCCTCCTTCATCGGGACCGGCGGACAGGCGCGGGACGCCACGGGGATCAGAACACAAGCCGCTCGCAGGGAACAGTCCAGTCAGAGGCTGGGAGGCAGGGCCAGGGTGACGAGCCCGGGCAGCAGGCTGAGCAGGTCGGGTCGTTCGCAGGACGATGGACGACCATCTGCCGCGCCTGGTCGCGGAGGTAGACGACCGGGACCGGGCGATACGCCGGGTGGTGCTCGATCGGGCATCCGGCTGTCCCTTAGTCCTGCACGAGTGTGGGCCATCCACGGTCGGGACCTCATGGCACTCTCGGAAGGTCATGAACGCCCGGGATCAGGAAGCAACCCGTCTTCACCTGGACGATCAGACCGCGACGGTGCTGGTCGAGCAGTCCCGCGGCCAGGGCTGGGAGGTCCCTTTCCGCCCACAGATCGTGGCCGAGCGGCGACGCCGCCATGGTGGCGAGGAAAATCCGGCCGTCCCGCTGCTCGCGCGTGGGGAGCAGGCGCTGTACGTGGAGGGCGACCTGCAGTCCAGCCGAGAGTTGTTCGAGTCGGCGTACCACGACGCGGAGCGTTCGTGCGACGCGCAGGCCCTGGCACTGGCGGCGCTGGGCCTCGGCGGGCTGTGGGTGCACGAGCAGCGGGCGGTGGCGGACGCCGCGGCGGTGCAGGCGCGGCAGCGCCATGCCCTGTCCCTGCTCGATCCGGAGTGCACGCTTGCGCTCCGCCTCCGGGTCCGGCTGGCTGGTGAGGCCGACTACCGCAGCGGCAGATGCGATTCGATCCTCACGCTGCTGGACGAGGCCAGGCTGACCGGGGACCCGCTGGCGCGGGCCGAGGCGCTGAGCCTCGCGCATCATTGCGTCCTCGGACCGCAGCACGGTGACCTGCGGCGGAGGCTGGCCCATGAGCTGATCGTCATCGCCTCCAGGACGGGACGCCGCAGCGACCGCCTGATGGGGCTGCTGTGGCTGACCCTCGATCTGCTCCTCGCCGGTGATCCGCACGCGGAGCGCTACCTGGCCCAGCTCCGCGAGCTCCTGGCGCGCCAGGAGCACCTGGCCGTCGGCTTCGTGGTCAGCGCGATCGAGGTGATGCTGCGGATCCGCGCCGGCGAGTTCGGCGAGGCCGAGGAGCTGGCCACGGCGTGCGCGCAGCGTGGGCTGGCGGCGGGCGACGCCGACGCGAACGGGTGGTACGGCGCCCAGCTGGTGGCGATCCGCTGGTATCAGGGGCGCATGGCCGAGCTCGTGCCGATGCTGCGTGAGCTGGTGAACTCCCCCACGCTCAGCGCGGTGGACAACTCCTATTTCGGCGCCCTGTCGGTCGCCCTGGCCACGGCGGGCGACCAGCGCCGGGCGGCCGGTGAGCTGGCCCGTTTGCGGGGGCGTGGCCTGGCGGAGCTGCCGCCGTCGAGCAGCTGGCTGGTGATGCTGTACGGCGCTGTGGAGGCGGCGCACCTCCTCGCCGACGCCGGCACGTCGGCGCAGGCCTACACGCTGCTCAGCCCGTTTGCGTGGGTTCCGATGGTGGCCAGCCTCGGCGCCGCCTGTTTCGGGTCGGCTCAGCAGGCGTTGGGTGTGGCGTCGCTGACGATGGGCGAGACCGACCGGGCGGTCGAGCATCTCCGGGCCGCAGTGGACGACAACGTCGCGCTGCGACATTGGCCGGCGGTGGTCCTCTCCCGCGTTCGGCTCGGTCAGGCGCTGGCGCTGCGCGCCCGGTCCGGCGATGCGGCCGTGGCGCACCGCGAGCTCGCCGTGGCCGCACGGGACGCGGCAGCGCTGGGTATGGCCGTGCCCGAAGACACCGGCTCCGGACCCGAGGGCCCGGTGGTGTTCCGGCGCCGCGGCCGCGCCTGGCAGATCGACCTGGGCGAGGAGAGCGTGCAGGTCGAGCACGCAGTCGGGATGCTCCACCTGGCCACGTTGTGCGCCCACCCGGGCCAGGAGATCCCTGCTGTCGAGCTGGCCGCCGGCCCGGGCCTGCTCGGCGCGATGCTCGCCTCGGCGACCTCGCGGCAAGCGGTCCTCGACGACCTCGCCAGGCGGGAGTACCGGCAGCGGGTGTCGCGCCTGGACGCCGAGATCGGCGACCTCCAGGCTCTCGGCGAGCCCGACCGGGCGGCCACGTCGATCGCCGAGCGGGACTGGCTGACCGGCCAGCTCGCCGCCACGACCGGCGCCGGCGGGCGCTCACGCCGCTTCACCGACGACCAGGAACGGGCCCGGATCGCCGTCGGCAAGGCGATCCGGCGAGCCCTCGACCGGATCACCGAAGCCGGCCCCCTGATCGGCGCCCACCTGCGGGCCACCGTCCGAACCGGCCACCGCTGCTCCTACCAGCCCGGGTAGGCATTCAGGGGCGGAGCTGGCCGTCCAGCTGGGACCACGACGACCAGGTGGCCGCGTTGGCCGAGGTCTGGGTGCTCTGCCAGATCTTGCCGAGGTTGTCGACGCCGACCAGGTGGATGCGGCCGTCGGCTTCTGTCTCGGCGGTGAGGCGGGAGAGCGTCCTGGGGTTGAGCGCCGACCAGTTGCCCCAGGTGCCGACGGTGGTCTGGGCGCGGTGCCAGACCCCGCCGCCGGCGTCCAGTCCGGCGAGCTCCAGGCGCCCGTCGGCGTTGCGGGCCGCGGCGACCACCGCCATCCCGAAGCCGCCAAGCCTGGTGAACGGCGACCAGTTGTTGTCGGTGGGCGAGGTCTGCGTGGTGCGCCAGACCTGCCCGGCGTCGTCGACGCCGAGGACCTCGATGCGGCCGTCGGCGTAGCCGACCGCCGAGATGGAGCGCAGCTTGCCGGCGAAGGAGAACGGGGTCCAGGCGCTCCAGAGCTGCGAACCGGGGGACAGCTGTGAGCGGTAGAAGGCCCGTCCCTGCTGGTCGGTGGCGAAGATCTCCATCCGGTTGCTCTTGTTGTGCGCCATGACGGCGCGCCCGACGGACACCGAGCCCGGCGTCGCGGTCAGCCGCGACCAGGTGGACCACGAGTTGGAGTTCGCCGCGACCTCCTGGCGGACCCACAGCTCGCCCGACGTGGTCACGCCGAGCAGGGCGAGCCGGCCGTCGGCGTTGGTGTCGGCGCCGACCGTCAGCCAGCCCGTGGTCACCGACTGGGTCCAGGGCGACCAGGAACCGCTGCCGGCCGCGGTCTGCTCGCGGTGGACCAGTGCGCCGCTCCTGGTCGCGCCGAACAGGTTCAGCCGGCCGTCGCCGGACGGGGCGAGGCTGGCCGACTCCCCGGTCGTGTAGAACCCGGGCGGGCCGGTGAACAGCAGCCGGTTGGGCGTGGTGCCGGTCACGCCGGTGACGACGCCAGGGGTGGAGCGGTGCTGCACGAGCTCGTCGCGGATCTGCGCGGGCGAGGCGCCGGCGAACTCCGGCTTGCCCGCGAACAGCGCGGCGGCCCCGGCCACGTAGGCGGACGCGAGCGGGCTGCCGTCGAAGACGTCCGTTCCGGTGAACGGGTCGTCGGTCGTGACGCCCTCGCCGGGTGCGAACATCGTGATGCACGGGCCGAAGTTCGAGGCCGGACCGCGGGAGTCGTTGCTGGCGGTGCTGCCGACGTACACCGTGTCGGGCGCGGCGCCGGTCGCCTTGGCGCACGCGTCCTGGCCGAGGTCGCCCGCCATGCCGAAGACCGGAAGGCCCGCGACGAACGCGCTCTCCTGCGCGTTGACCATGGTGTCGGCAACGTCCGGTTCGCATTCCACGGGATCGCCGGTCTGTTGGTCGATGCAGTAGTCCAGCATGGTGAACAGCAGCACGGCCGGTCTGACCGCGTGGGCGATCGTCCAGTCGAACGCGCTGACGGCCGTCGAGAACGCGAAGGTGTTGTTGCAGTCGGCCATGCGCACCGAGACGAGGCTGGCCTGCTTCGCCACCCCGAACTGGGTGCCGCCGACGATCCCGGCCAGCCTGGTGCCGTGGCCTTGGCAGTCGCTGGTGCTGGGGCGGCCGTCGTTGACGAAGTTCCCGCCGCCGCTGACCCGCCCGCCGAAGTCGGGGTGGGAGGCCTGGATGCCGGTGCTCAGGATGTAGGCGTGAACGCCCTGGCCGGCGGACTCGTCGTAGGCGTAGTGGTTGTCCAGCGGCAGGGCGTGCTGGTCGATGCGGTCCAGGCCCCAGGTCACCGGCGTCTGGCTGCCCGCGGCTGCCAGCTTCTTCGTCCTGGTCATGGCGCCGCCGGTCATGCGCTGGTCCTGCATGACGGACTCGACGTCCGGGTCGGCCGCCAGCCGCAGCGCCTGGTCCCTGGTCATGGTCGCGGCGAAGCCGTGCAGGGCGTGCTGCCAGACCGCGCGGACCGTGCCCCCGTGCGCGTCGGCGAGCGCGCGGGCCCGCGCGCCGACGCCCTGGCTGCGCAGGGACGCGGTGGCCTTCAGCCTGACCACGTAGCTGCCCGGGATGGCCGCGCGGGAGCCGTCGCCGTGGATCACCGCTGGGCGCGGGGCGGCCGACGCTGCGAACGTCACCGACGAGCTGATGAGCACCGCCGCGGCGACAGCCAGCACACCGGCCGGCGCCGACGTGCGGCGAGCGGCTCGGACCACTCGAATCATGCGGAGATCCCCTCCTGGGCGACGGCGACGGTGCAGGGCGGCGCGGCTCCTCCAGCCGCTCCTGCCCTCGCCCCCGTACGCGTTCCATCCCGTTCCATCGCGTGGAACGGGATGGAACGCCCCATGTTCGTGAGCCCCGCCCAGGACCGGAGGAGAACAGCGCGTGTCCAGAGCATCGATCAACCGGAGGTCCGCAGCGGCCGTCGTCATGGCGGTGGCCGCCGCCGTCCTCCTCGCCGTCCCCGGGTGGGCGGCACCGTCGTCCCCGGCCCCGAACCCCCGCATCCTGGGCGCCGGGTCCGGCGCGGCCATCCCCGGGCGCTACATTGTCGTGCTGAAGGACACCGCGTCCCTACGCGCCGCCGGCGTCGCCGCGCGCGCCCGCACCCTGGCCGACCAGCACAACGGCAGGCTCCGCGCGGTCTGGCAGCGCACCCTGCACGGGTTCTCGGTCGCGATGAGCGAGGCCGAGGCGAAGCGGCTGGCGGCCGATCCGTCGGTGGCCTGGGTCGAGCAGGACCAGGTCGTGCACGTCGCCGACACCCAGGAGAACCCACCATCGCCGGGCCTGGACCGCGTCGACCAGCGTGCCCTGCCGCTGGACACCACCTACAGCTACGACGCCGGCCCGTCGCCCGTCACCGCCTATGTCATCGACACGGGGATCCGGATCAGCCACACCGATTTCGGCGGCCGGGCCAGCAACGGCTGGGACTTCATCGACAACGACGCGATCGCCAACGACTGCAGCGGCCACGGCACCCACGTGGCCGGCACCCTCGGCGGCACCCAGTTCGGGGTGGCCAAGAACGTGAAGATTGTGGCCGTGCGCGCCTTCGACTGCAGCGGCACGTCGACCCTGTCCAGCATCCAGAACGCGGTCGAGTGGGTGACCCTCGCCGCGCACAGACCCGCCGTGGTCAACATGAGTAGCGGGATCGACTGCGTGGACGCGAACGGGAACCCAGCAGCGTGCCCCACCGACACCGGCAAGGCGATCAAGACCGCGATCACGAACTCGATCGCGGCGGGGATCAGCTACGTCATCGCACCCGGCAACCAGAACATCGACGCGTGCGGCAGCCCGTTCAACCAGATCACGACTGCGGTCAACCTCGGCGCGGTCAACGCCAACGACGCCAAGCGGCCCAGCTCCGACTGGGGACACTGCATCGACCTCTGGGCACCGGGGCAGAACATCCTCTCGGCCTGGTACACCGGCGACACCGCCACCAACACCGACAGCGGCACCTCGATGGCGGCTCCGCACATCAGCGGCGCGCTGGCGCTGATGCTCGCCCGGCCGGGCTGGTCGACGAAGACGCCCGCGGAGCTCAAGTCGCAGCTGCTCCAAGAGGCCACCACCGGCGTGATCACCGGCCTCGACCCCACCTCGCCGAACAAGCTGCTGTACACGTCCCCGCCGCCGGTCGCCGGCGGGTCGCCGGTGGCGCTGGCCCACCACGCCGACGGGCGGCTGGCGCTGTTCGGGGTCAACCGCGGCGGCACGCTGTTCCTCCGCTCGCAGACAGCGGTCAACACCGACACCTGGTCGCCGTGGATGTCCTCGGTGGACCCCAACTGGTACTCGGTGTGCGCCGACACCGACAGCGTGCCGCACATCAAGCTGGTCGGCCTGCGCCGCAACCAGGAGGTCTGGCACCGCAGCCAGGCCATCACCAACACCAACAGCTTCAGCGCCTGGCAGAAGTTCGACGGCCTGCTCAACTCGTGCGCGGTCGCCTTCACGGGCACCAAGCTGGAGGTGTTCGGCACCAACGGGCAGGGCCAGGTGTGGCACCGGTCCGAGCTCCTCTCCGGTGGGGGCTACTCGCCCTGGGCGCCGGTCGGAGGGGTCCCGGTGATGCGGTCGGTGGCCGCGGAGCGCAACGGCAACGGCCTGGTGGAGCTGTTCGGGCTGACACGCACCGGCGACATCTGGCACTGCTGGGACACCGCCAGCAACTGCGCCGCGCCCGGGTCGTGGGTCCAGCTCGACGGTCAGCTGTCCACGATCGCGTTGGCCCGCAACGCCAGCGGCGCGCTGTCGGTGTTCGGCGTCAACGCCGCGGGGCAGCTGTTCCGCCGCGACGCCGCTTCGGGGACCAACAACTGGTTCAGCTGGTCGCAGCTGGACTCGCCACCGGCGGGCGGCGCGCTGCACGCGGTCGCCGCGGAGACCAACGCCGACGGGCGCATCACGCTGGTCGCGGTCAACACCGCCGGGCAGGTCTGGCGCCGCACGCAGACGGCGGCCGGCGTGTCCACCTACGGGCCGTGGGCGCAGCTCGACGGCCTGCTGAGGCCATGACGACGAGGGGAGGGACTGGGATGCGGCACGCGTGGAGGAGACGGCTGGCGGCGTTCGCGGCGGCGTCACTGCTGGTGATGGCGGGTTCGGTAGCGGCACACGCCGACGTGGTCGTGCCGCCGACGCCGACCAGCGTGCCCGTGGCGGTGTCGGGCGACTTCACCGGCGACGGCCGGTCGGACATCGTGCTGACCGGCGCGTCAGGGTGGACCGGCATCTCGCTCGCGGCGCGCACCAGCCAGGGCGGGTTCGACGTCACCCACACGCAGGCGCCCGCGTTCGCCGCGTGGGCCTCCCTGCCGGGCGTGAGGATCGTCACCGGGAAGTTCGGCGGCAACCAGGCCGACGACATCGCGCTGACCGGTGTGGAGGGTTGGACCAGCCTGCGGGTGGCGGTGTCGAACGGGAACGGCTCCTTCACCGTCAGCAACGCTGCGGCGGGGTCGTTCCCGGACCAGGCGGCAGCGCCCGGCGCGCAGGTGGTCTCCGGAGACTTCAACCACGACGGCCGGACCGACCTGGCGCTCGCCGGCGGCGACGGCTGGACCACGGTCCCTGTCGCCTTCTCCAGCGGCAACGCGACGTTCACCGTCACCAACGGCAGCGCGCCCGACTTCGCGCAGCACGCCCAGGCCGACGACGCGCGCGTGTTCGGCGGCGACTTCGACGGCGACGGGCGGACCGACCTGGTGCAGCTCCCGGGCGGCGACGACCTGCTCACCAACGACAGCCTCAGGCTGGCGTTCTCCAACGGCAACGGGACCTTCCGCCAGGCCACCACCGAGCTGCCGGACTTCGTCGATCGGACCGACCGCAAGCAGGTCACCGCGGGCGACTTCAACCACGACGGCCGCACCGACCTGGCGGTGGTGCTGCCCGACATGATCCTGGTGGCGTACTCGCGCGGGGACGGCACCTTCGACCTGGCACGCGCGGGCGCGGCACAGGAGTTCCTGCAGCGGGCGACGAGGCCGGGCGCGCGGATCGTCGGCGCGGATTACGACTGCGACGGGCGCACCGACCTCACGGTGATCCCGGAGCCGGGCAGCGCCTGGACGACCTTGCCGGTCGCCATGCCCCGCGGCGAGGAGGAGTTCTTCGTCATGAACGACCCGCTGCCGCACTGGCCGCAGCTGGCCGCGGCGCCGGGGGTGAAGGCGGTGGTGGGCGACTATGACGCCGACGGCTGCGAGGACCTGGCCCTGACCGGGGGCACAGGCTGGAGCCAGATCCCGGTCGCGCTGTCCAACGGCGACGGCTCGTTCAACGAGCAGGACGTCACCTCGCCGCAGTTCGCCGGCTGGGCCGCCGGCGCCAGCCCGGTGACCCTGCCGCCGCCGCCCGCGGAGACCACCGGCACCCTGTCCATCCTGGACACCGACGTGGTCTCGGGCGTGGAGAGCTCGATCGCCATTGGCGCCGACAGCCTCGGCGTCGCCAGCTACTACGTCGGCGGCGGGACCGGGGACCACCAGGACCTGCGGGTGGCGCACTGCGAGGACCAGGCCTGCACCTCGATCACCACCCACGACGTCGACACGCAAGGGGACGTCGGGGAGTTCTCCTCGATCAAGATCGGCACCGACGGGCTGCCGCTGATCAGCTACATCACCTACCGGACCGCGGACCCGGCCGCGTTCACCGAGGACCTCAAGGTCGCCCACTGCAACGACGTCACCTGCGCCAGCGCGACCATCACCACCCTGGACGCCCCCGCGCGGGTCAACGACGTCACCGCCCTGGCGATCGGCGGCGACGGCCTCGGCCTGATCAGCTACCAGGACACCGCCGCCAGCAGCACCAAGATGAAGGTGGCCCACTGCGCCAACACCGCCTGCACCTCGGCCACCCGCACCACCATCGATACCGTCAGGCCCGACAACGGCGAGAACGGCGGGTACCAACAGACCGGCATCGCCGTCGGCAACCACGGCCTGGGCCTGATCAGCTACTACGACGGCGGCGGCAACCAGATGCTCAAGGTGGCCGCCTGCACCAACCCCGACTGCTCCAACAGCGTCAAGACCGTCGTCGACAAGTCCGCCGACCCCGCCCACCAGCTGCACGGCGGCTGGCCCTCGGTCACGTTCGGTCACGACGGGCTGGCGCTGATCAGCTACAACGCCAACTACACCGCCAGCGGCGGCTCGGACCTGAAGGTGGCCCACTGCAGTGACGTCTACTGCACCTCGTCCACGAAGATCACCGCGGACCACGGCGGGCACGTCGGCTGGCGGACCTCGATCGCGGTCGGCGGCGACGGGCTCGGCGTGATCAGCGAGTACGACATCACCAACCGGGACCTCAAGCTGGCCCACTGCGCCAACCTGGCCTGCAGCACGGCCACGGCGACCACGGTCGACGCCTTCGACGACGTCGGCCGCCGGTCGTCGGTCACCGCCGGCACGGACGGGCTGCCGCTGGTCAGCTACATCGGGCCGGGGCTCACCGCGGACGCCCTGCGCGTGGTGCACTGCGGTAACTCGGACTGCACCGCCCCCATCGTCGCACCGTTCTGAGCAGGCCGCGTCCGTCTGTGCGCTGCCGCTCCCGGATTTCCGGCCACCAGGCGGACAGCGGTCAGAGCCGTGCGGGGGCCGCGTTGCCGGCCTCGGCGGCGGCCCGACGGACGTCCGTCCGCGCCAGCAGGACGAAGCCGGCGACGAAGAAGACCAGCAGGGAGACGATGGCGAACCGGTAGCTCCCGGTGAACTGGAAGGCGAGGCCGAACAGCGCGGAGCCGAGCCAGCTGGTGCCCTGGTCGGCGATCTCGTAGAAGCTGAAGTACTCGGCTTGCCTGCCATCCCGCGTCATGTGCGAGAACAGCGACCGGGACAGCGCCTGCGTCCCCCCGAGGACGAGGCCGACCAGGGCGGCGAGCAGATAGAACTGGCCGGGCGCACCGGAGGGCACGAACCACGCGTAGGTGAGCGCGGCGGTCCACACGACCAGGCTGGCGAGCACGACCCGCTTGGCGCCGAAGCGGCCTGCCAGCAGCCCGAGCAGCCAGGCGCCGGCCATGGCGACGAACTGCACCAGCAGCACCGCGGTGATGATCGTGGTGTCCAGGAGCCTGAGCTCCTCACCGGCGAAGACCGAGGCCTGGTTGATGACCGTCTGGACGCCCTCGTTGTAGAGCAGGTACGCGGCGAGGAACAGCAGCGTCATGGGCGCCAGGCGCAGCTGGGCAAGGGTGGTGCGGAGCTGCCTGAAGCCGGCCGTGAGGGTGGGGCCTGCCGGCGGCGCCGTTGCCGGGCGGTCGCGCAGCAGCGCGAGCGGGACGAGCGTGAACAGCGCCCACCACAGCCCTGCGGAGACGATGCTGATCTGCGCGGCGGCGCCGGGGGTGAACGGCAGCGATCCCGCCTCGGCGGACTGGTAGAGCACCAGGTTCGCGAACAGGAGCAGGCCACCGCCGAGATATCCGAACCCCCAGCCGCGCGAGGAGACGCGGTCGCGCTCTCCCGGACCGGCGATGTCGGGCAGGAAGGCGTTGTAGACCACGATCGAGCACGCGAAGGCGACCGATGCGACCAGGAAGAACAGCCCGCCGAGCGCATACGCCGACCCGCTGACCATGCCGAACGCCACCGTCGAGGCGGCACCGAGGAAGGCGGTCAGGGCGAGCAGGCGCCGCCGTCGCCCGGTGCGGTCGGCGACCGCGCCGACGATCGGCATGAGCAGCACCTGGAACAGGGCGGAGAGCGAGATCAGGTACGGGTAGAGGGAACCTGCCCGGACGTGGACGCCGATCGGGTGCACGTACCCGTTCGAGTCCGCCGCCGCCTTGGCCAGCTTCGTCAGGTAGCGCCCGCCGAAGACCGTGACGACCGTCGTCACGAACGCCGAGTTGGCCCAGTCGTACCAGTACCACCCGCGCTGCTCGGCGGTCCTGGCGCCGGCGCGCCGTGCGATCGGGTCGCGCATCCGCAACCTTCCGCTCAGGGCTTGCCCCAGGAGGCGACCTCGCGGGCGATCGTGTCGCAGAGATCGCTGGCATCCCGGGCGTCGATGCGGACGGTGAGCCAGACGCCCATGAGCGTCGAGGCGAGCAGCTTGGCTCGCGGTTGGACGACCTCGGCGCTGAGCTCTCCCCGCTCGGCGGCCTGCGCGAGGGCGGCGGCGAAGGTCTCGCGGAGCCGGTCGCGGTAGGCGGCGGCGGCCGGCCGGATGCGCTCGTCCCGGGCTGCAAGCTCCGCCGTCGCGTTGACCAGCAGGCATCCGCGTGTGCTCGCGCTTGCCGGTGAGCGGAACAGGCCGCCCAGACGGGTGAACAGGGCCGCGACGGCCGCGAGGCCCGCGTCCGCTTGTCGCAGGTCAGCCAGGAGCCTCGCGATCACCTGGTCGGCGTAGCACTCGAGCGCGGCCTCGAAGAGCCCGTGCTTGCTCCCGAACTCCTGGTAGAGGCTGGAGCGGTTGAGGCCGGTGCGCGCCTCCAGGTCGGCGACCGAGGTGGCCTCATAGCCGCGCTCCCAGAAGAGATCACGCGCGGCGCGCAGGACGGCATCCCTGTCGTAGCCCTTGGGGCGGGCCATGCGCAGACGCTCCTTGACATTTTAAACTGAACGTTTCAGCCTACGCGCGCCATTCTGAACCGATTATTTCAGAACAGGTGAGGTGGACATGGAGCAGCCCGAGGTGGTCACGCGCTCGATCGGTGAGGTCCCATGACCCTCCCGTTTCCCGTCTCCCACGAGCTGTTCCCGGTGACGCACCGCTTCCTCGATCTCGACCGCGCTCGCATCCACTACGTCGACGAAGGCTCCGGCGAGACGATCCTGCTGCTGCATGGAAACCCTACCTGGTCGTTCCTCTACCGGAAGATCATCGCCGGCCTGAAGGACGAGTTCCGCTGCGTCGCGCTCGACTTCCCCGGCTACGGCATGTCGACCGCACCGGCCGGCTACCGGTTCACCCCGCGCGAACACAGCTCCATGCTCGAACGCTTCGTCCACAAGCTCGGCCTCAGCGACCTGACGCTGATGGTCCAGGACTGGGGCGGGCCCGTCGGCCTCGGCCTCGCGGGCCGGCACCCCGAGCTCGTGCGCCGCCTCATCATCGGCAACACCTTCGCCTGGCCGCTCACCGGCGAGCTGGGGGCCCGCCTCTTCAGCGCCGCGCTGGGAGGCCCGATCGGCCGCGTCCTCAACCGCCGGTTCAACCTCGTCCCCAGGGTCTTCTTCGCCCGCGGGCTCGCACAGCCCGTCCCGAGCGACGTGCTCGACCTCTACTTCGCGCCCTGGCGGGACCCCGCCCGTCGCGCGCCGGCGGCGATCGCGCCGCGCCAGCTCATCGCCGCCGCGGGCTACCTCACGGAGGTCGAGGCCAGCCTGCCGAGGTTGGCCGGCCGTCCCGCCCTCATCGTCTGGGGAGCGAAGGACTTCGCATTTCGCGCGGCCGAGCGTGAGCGCTTCGAAGTCGCCTTCCCCGACCACCGCACCATCCTCTTCCCCGACGCCTCGCATTTCCTCCAGGAGGACGTCGGCGATCGCATCGCCGAAGCGTTCAAGGCCTTCCGAAAGGAAGCCGGGTGAGCGACGGCGAGATCTCCAGCCGCTCCCACCAGCGGTGAAGGCGGTCGCCGCGTGGCTGGCACGTGACTGGAGACCGGTGCGATCCTGTACGCTCGGCGAGCGCCCAAGCGGCTCGCGCGCCGGCCCGGTCGTGCGCGGCGCCTCGAGCCAACCCGGTTGCGCAGGTCCGGCGACTGGTCGGGGTGCGCGGCGCCCGGCCGGTGGAGGGCGCAGTCGTGGCAGCGGCGGTGCGACGGGGGCGGACCAGCCCGGGCGATGACACCGCCGCCGCGGCCCGCCGCCGCGCCCTGACGGGGCTCACGAGGGTGATCCGCCTGCTCGCCGTGGTGGCGCTCCTCGGCTGCGCGCTGCTGGTCGTCGCGCTGCTCGGCGGCGGTGTGGCCGCCGCCCGCGACCAGGCCTCGGCGCCACCGCCCGCCGCCCGCACGACGCTCGACGTCCTCCGCGGCGCCCTGGATCTGGAACGGGGCGGCGTGGCGCGGGCCCGGACCGACCCGGCGACGCTGCAGGCCGTGGCCAGGCTCTCCGGCGCGGCGGTCGCGACCGGCGGCGGTCCCGACGACGCCGCGCTCGGGCTGCTCCCGGACGGCCGGGGTGGGCCCGTCCCGCCCGGGCAGCCGGGCGACGCGACCCGGCCGCGCTGGGAGCACGGGCTGTCCAGGGTGTGGGCGGCGGTCGCGGGGGCGCCCGGGGAGGCCGGTGAGGACAGGGGCGGGTCGCCGGAGGGCGGGTCGCCCGGGGCCGGGCGGCTCGCGGGTGCCGGCCTCACCCTGGCGCAAGCGGCGGCGCGACCCACGCCCGGGCCCTATGGCACCGTCGACGGCATCGTCGACCGGGTCGCCGGCCAGGCCGGCGCCCTCGCGGCGAGGGTGGCGGAGTTCGCCGCCGACCACGCCAACCTCCTTGCCGCGTCCGAGCTGTCACGGAGGGCCGAGCGCCTGGCCGCCTCCGTGAGGGCGCACGCGGGCGACGCCAGGGCGAGTGCGAAGCGGGAGGACCTGGACGCCGCCCGCGCCAACGTGGACGCGGCGATCGGCGACCTGGAGCAGCTCATCCGCTTAGTGGCGGACGACGTGACCCCCGTCGTGAGGGACCGTGCCGGGGAGCTGTTCGACCAGGAGGCGGGGCTGGCGGGCCTCGGCGTCGAGGATCTCCGCCAGCAGATCGGTTCCTACGGCAGGCACGCGCGGCGGGACGGCGTCGACGTCGCCGCGGTCGCCGCCGCGGCCGCCGGCGTCGCCAGGCAGCTCGCGGACGCGACGACGCGGGCCGCCGCCGACCACCGGGAACCCGACGTCTGGTGGCCGGCTGCGGACGTCTGGTGGGCGGCCGCCGACGCCCGGTACCACGCATGGAGCGCCGCGCTGTCCCAGACGTGGCCGATGCGATGGATCATGTCGCCCGCCCGGACGCACGCGCTGCGCGCCGTCGACGCGCTGGAAACGGCCGCCACCCTGGCGCAGGTGTCGGCCTACCGCTGGGGCCGGGAAGGCGGGCAGCTCGAGCTCGCCGCCGAGAGTGCGGGGCTCATGCTCGATGCGGCCCGCCGAGGGGCCGGTGGGCTCGGGCGCGGCGCCGGCCTCGAGCCGGGCGCCACGACCACGGCCGACGCGGCCCGCGACGAGGGCGCGAGCGCCGTGGTCGTGGATCCCGCGGCGGGCGCCACGGCCGAACGGGCGCTGACGAGCGTCTCGGTGCTCGCCCAGCCGGCAGGGGACAAGCCTGCCCTGGGCGACCTCGGGGACCGGGTCGCCAGCCAGGCGACCGTCCTTGCGGAGATGACGACGAGGCTCGCCGGCGGGTATGTCGTCACCGATCCGCAGGACCGGGACCCCCACGGCGTGGCCGCCTCCGTGGGCGCGCACGTGGACGCCGCCAGGACGCACGAGCGCAGGGGGGAGCTGTCCCTGGCCCGTGCCAGCCTGGACCGGGCGATCGGCGACCTGGAGATCCTGAGCTACCTGGCGGCGTGGGTGGCCGGGGTGCTGGACGTGGCTGGTGAAGGGCTTCACAGCGTGGCCGAGGGAGCGAGCGGTGGCGTGGAGGTCAACCGCCTCGCCTTCGACTCCTACGAGACGTTCGCGGACCGGCCGCCCAAGAGCGCCGACCGCGTCGCCGGGACGCTCGTGGCGGACGCCCAGACCCTGGTGGGTTGGACCAGACGCTCCGCCGGCGGCCGTGGGGATGCCGAGCTCACGGAGCTGACCGAGGAGGTCGAGGCGCGCGCGGCGGACGTCGAGCGCTACGGGACCTTCCCATGGCGGTGGTCCCCGTGGCGGTTGTTCGCGTCGCCCGCTGCGGTCCGCGAGGCGGCGCATCGCGCCATCCACGCCTACGACCGGCTCACCGTCTACGCGGATTCGCTGGCCTACCGCCTCAAACGGGAGGCCAGCGGGCTCGACGCGGCTGGTGGCAGCGCGCGGGCCCTGGCCGGGGAGGCCCGCCGGCGCGCCGACGAGCGCGTGCGCGGCGCCGGCCTCGACGCGCCGGAGGCCACGACCGCGGCCGCCCCGGCCGGCGGCGGGGAGGACGGCGACGCAGCCGCGGACCCTGCGGCGGGCAGGGCAGCGGAGACGGCCGGCGTCCCTGGCGGCGGGCCCGAGCCGGCCGCCGGTGCCGTGCTCGCCGCCGCGGACCCCCTGACCGCCGACGGCCACGCGGGGCCGGGCGACGGTGAGCGGGGCGATGGCGAGGCGGGCGACGTGGCCGGCGGCTTCGCCGGCACGCCCGGGGACGCCCTGGCGAGCACGGTGACCGAGGGCACCGGGTCCGGCACCGGGTCGCCGATGCCGGACGGGGACGGCCTGCCGGCCGCCGACGCCAGCATCGACGCCGGCGACACAGGCTTCACCGGGAGCCTCTTCGGCTGATGGCCCGCGGCAGCGACCTTCCCGGGCTTCGGCGGGGCGCTTCTATCTGAGGGTGATGGTCAGCCTGAGGGTGATGGTCATCGCGGCTGGGGCATGCGATCCCGTTGATGGCGCTGCCCACCAGCATGTGCCGGCCGGGCGGGTCACGGTTGGGCGTGCCGACACTGTGGCCCAGCCGTTGCCTGGGCGTTGCCGCCCTCCAGTAGCGTCCCTTGGCGCCGGCCGAGGTGCCTGACGTCACAGGGGCGACGGGAGCGCGGCATGTGGCAGTCGCAGCGGCGTGGAGCATCACCGCAGCATCGTCGAGGTCGACTCCACCGCACCGGCGGCTCCTTCGATCCGGTCCGAGGAGGCAGGACGATGAGGATGCGCTGGTCCACGGCGGTCGCCGTGGCGATCGTCGTGGCCGCCACGCTCGCGACCGATGCCGCCACGGCAAACCCGTCGACGCGCTCGTCGGCCGCCGCCGGCGGGGCCGCCGCCGGCGGGGCGAGACCGGCCATCGCCTGGACGGACTGCGCCGATGTCCCGACGGTCAAGTGCGGGAGCATCCGCGTGCCGCTGGACTGGTCGCGCCCGCACGGCGCGACCATCAAGATCGCCTTCGCCCGTCGCAGGGCCACCGGGCCAGGACCGAGTCTCGGCCCGCTGTTCGTCAACCCGGGTGGTCCCGGCGCGAGTGGCCTGCAACTGGCGCTGGGGGCCGATCAGGCCCTGCCACCGGCGCTGCTGCAACGGTTCGACATCGTGGGTGTCGATCCCAGAGGCGTCGGCAGCAGCACGCCGGTGCGCTGCGCCGGCGACGTGTTCCCGCCCGGCTACACGCTCTTCCCGGACGACGACGCCGAGTACCAGGGCATGCTCCGGCAGAACCGTGCGCTGGGCGCCAGCTGCCTGCGCGGGACCGGAGCGCTGCTGGGTCACCTGGACACCCAGAGCGCCGCCCGGGACCACGACGCGGTCCGCGCGGCCCTGGGGGCCGACAAGCTGAGCTGGCTGGGCCTGTCCTACGGCACCGAGCTGGGCGAGACCTACGCCCGGTTGTTCCCCAAGCGGGTTCGCGCCATGGTCCTGGACGGGAACCTGGACCACAGCCTGACGATGGTGCCCTGGCTGGCCGACACCATCACCGCGACCGAGGACGGCCTGGTCCGCTTCGCCCGGTGGTGCGACACGAGCACCGAGTGCGTCCTGCACGGCCAGCCGGTCCTGCGGATCTTCGACCAGGTGGTCGCCCGTGCCGACCGCCACCCGGTCGCTGTTCCCGGGGCGTCGCGGCCGGTGACCGGGGAGGATGTGCGGCTGAACGTGAACAACCTGCTGCTGCTCAAGCAGCCCGCGCCGCTGTTCGGCGGCGGGTGGCCGGCCGCGGCGCAGGCGCTCGCCAAGGCCCGCGACGGCGACCTGTCGGACTTCGCCACGAGCGCGCAGACCGGGCCGACGGACGAGCTCTACGCGCAGCTCGCGATCGAGTGCATGGACTACGACCCGCAGCTGCGCGGTTTCGCCGACCTGCACGATCGTATGACGATGGGGCGGCAGCTCGCGCCGCACCTGCAGGGCGCGGGCCAGGGCTGGACGGTCAACGCTCAGTGTGCAGGCTGGCCGGTCCGGCCCGCGTTCCCACCCAAGCCGGTGCGCGTCAGGGGCACCGTGCGGATCCTGGTCGTGAATGCGACCCACGACCCGTCCACTCCGTACGTCTGGGCACAGGGCGTCGCCTCGGAGATCGACAATCACGCCTTGCTCACACGGGTGGGGGACGGGCACACCTCCACGCTCACCTCACCATGCGTCCGCGACCGGATCACCCGCTATCTCCTCTCCGCGACCGTGCCGCGGGTGGTCCCCGACTGTGTGGAGTGACCCGCCCGCCACCTCGCGAGTGGCGCCGCTGTCGAGGTGCCGCCTCGGGCATCAAAGCCGACTGTCGCTTCGGAGCCAGCGGAAACTCGGCCGGCCGGGGAGGACCGGCAGCCAGAACGCGACGAGCCGGTAGAGGAACACGACGGGTGAACCGATCGCCCCACCGCGGGCGATGCTAGGGCATGTCCACCGAGCGAGCAGGAGACGACCCGCCCAGCGGCGGAGCCGCGGCGTGAGCGCGCGGCCAGCGGTACCCGCCGGTCCGGCGGCGCCCGCCCGACCGGCGGCCGGCGGGCCCCGGTCACGCCCACCGGCGCCGCGGGCGGTGCTCGCCCTGGCCAGGGTCGAGGGCCTGCGGCTGCTGCGGCACCCGCTGGTGCTGCTCGCGACCGTGCTGATGGTGTGGTCGTGGCTCGCCGAGCTGCGCCACCGTGCCGACCCGTACCCGACGCTGCACAGCGCCGACATCGGGACACAGGTGGCGCTGCTGATCCTCGCCGCAGCCGTGCTGGTCGCGGCGAACCTGGCCGCGCTGCGCGCGCACCGGCACGGCATCGAGGCCCACTACGGCACACTGCCGCTGCCCGCGTGGCGGCGGACCCTCGCGCACCTGCTCTCGCTCGTCCCGGTGGCGCTGCTCGGCGCGCTGCTCGCCGTCGTGCGCTGCGCGCTGCTCGCCGCCGTCCCCGGCGCCATCGGGCGGCCCAACCCGCTCGAGCTGGCCACCGGCCCGGTCCTGGTCGTGCTCGCCGGCGGGCTCGGGATCCTGCTCGCCCGGCTGGTCCGCTCGGCGCTGGTCCCACCCCTGGCGCTGCTGGTCCTCGCCGTCGCGTTGTACTTCGGGCTGTGGAACCCGCTGATCAGTGAGGGCGGGTCGGGCCCGCACCAGTGGCTCGGGCCGCTGGTCATCCAGACCTGGGCGTGGCCGGACGTGGTCCCGGCCGAACTGCTCGGGCGCCCGGCGGGCCTGCACCTCGCCTACCTGGCCGGGGTCGTGCTGCTGGTGGCGGTGGCCGCGCTGGTCCGGGCCGGCGGCCCTCGCCGGCCGCTCGCGGCGGCCGGCGCCGCGGCGCTGGCACTGGCCGTCGCCGCCGGCGCACTTCAGCTCCGCCCGCCGCCGCCCGAGCTGGTCGCGCGGCGCGTCGTGGCCATGGAGCGGCCCTCCAGCGTCCAGACCTGCCAGCGGCGCGGGACCGTGACCTACTGCCTGTTCCCGGAGTTCGCCCCGATGGCCGAGGGCTGGGACCGCACGGTCCGGGCGGTCCTGCGCGGCATACCGCCGGGCGCCGCGCCCGCGCTGGTCGTCCGCCAGCAGATCCGGCCGCTCGACAAGGAGTTCATGAACCAGGGCGCGCTGGAGCGCATCCAGCGCGCGCGGCTGGAGGACAACCGCCGCGCCGGGACGCCCGACCCCATCGAGCTGACGACGGTCTGGGCGGTCGGCGGGACGCTCGACCTCCCGCTGGACGTCGCGTACCGGGCGGTCGGCTCGCCTGCCGTCGCCGCGGACCCGGCGCCGGAGGGGAGGCTGGCGTGCGGCGCGCCGGCGGTGGTCGCCCTGTGGCTCGCCGGGCGGTCCAGCAAGGCGGTGGGGTCGGACATGCGCCTGACGCTGGGCGGCTTCGTGGGCGACCTGACCACGTCGAGCAGCCCGCCGGGCGGCGACGAAGGATCGACGTTCAACCTGGCACTGGCCGGCGGGGAGGACTCGATCAACCTCGGGGCGTACGAGACGGCGCTCGCGCTCGCGCTGCTCGACCGTCCTGCCGAGCAGGTCGGGCAGGCGCTGCGGCGCCACTGGCGCGAGCTGACCTCGCCGGCGACCTCCTCGGCCCGCGCCGCGGCGCTGCTCGGGATCCGGCCGCCCGGCGACGCGCACGGGCGCGTCAGACCGCTGGACTGCCGATGAGCACGGACGCCGGGCGTCCACAGCCGGCGGCGGCCGGCCCGGCGTCCGTGCTCGCCGCCTCGCGGCCGCCGGCGCTGCGGGCGGCGCTCGCGCTGGCGCGCGTGGAGGGCGTGCGGCTCCTGCGCCAGCCGCTCGTGTGGCTCGCGAGCGCGGTGATCCTCTGGCAGTGGGTCGCCGAGCAGGTCGCGGACGACCCGGCTGGCCGCCACCCCGCGTTGCAGCGCGCCGACACCGAAACCCAGACGATGCTGCTGCTCCTCGCGGCCGCGGCGCTGGTCGCCGCGAACCTCGCCGCCCTGCGCGCGCACCGGCACGGCACCGAGGACCTCGCCCGCACGCTGCCCCTTCCCCAGTGGCTGCGGACCCTCGGGCACCTGCTCTCGGTGCTCCCGGTGGCGCTGCTCGGCGCGCTCCTCGCCGGGGGGCGGATCGCGCAGCTCGCGACGCTCCCCGGCGCGGTCGGGCGACCCGACCCGGTCGAGCTGGCCACCGGGCCGGTGCTGGTGGTGCTCGGCGGCGCGCTCGGGGTCCTGCTGGCGCGGCGGTCGCGCTCGGCGCTGGCCGCCCCGCTCGCGGTGCTGCTGCTGACGGGGTCGCTGTACGTCGTCGACGGGCTGGGGTACTCCGGCGGCTACGGCGGCTACGCCGCCCGGTACCTGTGGCTGGGCCTGCACGTCCCGCAGACCTGGTCGTGGCGGTCGCCGGCCCCCGCCGACCTGCTCGGCCGCCCGGCCGGCTGGCACCTGGCCTACCTCGCAGGGATCGTGCTGCTGGTGGCGGTGGCCGCGCTGCTCCGGGCCGGCGGCCCGCGCTGGCGGCTCAGAGGGGTCGCCGCGGCCACGCTCGCGGCCACGGTGCTCGCCGGATCGGCCCAGCTCCGGCCGCCGGCGGGGCTGGAGGACCGCCGGGCGGCCGCGGTCGAGCGGCCCGCCGGGCTCCAGGTCTGCCAGCGGCGGGGGCCGGCGACCTACTGCGTCTTCCCCGAGTTCGCCCGCCGGGCCGGCGACTGGGACCGGACCGTCCAGGCGATCCTGCGCCGCGTGCCGGCCGGCACCGCGCCCCCCCTGGTCGTCCGCCAGCAGCTCGATCCCGCCGAGGTGTACACGGACCCCGGCCTGCTGGACGCGCTGGTCCTCACCCAGCGGGAGGCGAACCGGCGGGCCGGCACCGCGACCGCGATCACGCTGGGAACGAGCTGGGGGGACGAGCAGGAGCTGACGCTCGCCACGACCGTCGCCTTCCGGGTCGCCGGCTCCCCGGCCCGCAAGGACCCCGACGCCGGAGGTGACACCGTGCCGTCCACGGAGCCGTCGGCCGAGGCCTGCGGGGCGCCCGCGGTGGTCGCCCTGTGGCTCGCCGCGCAGGCCAGCCCGGGCACGACGCGTGCGGTCCGTGCGGCCGTGGCCGACGCCGCCGCCTCGCTCCAGGCATTCCTCGCGCAGGCGCTCCCGGGCGAGACGCACACCAGCGCTGACGTCCCCGGGATCTTCCTGTGGACCGGCGGCACCTTCAACGCGCCCGACATCGACTTCGGTCACCACGAGGCGGCGCTCGCCGCCGCCCTGCTCGACCGCCCCGCGGACCAGGTCGGGCAGGCGCTGCGGCGCCACTGGCGGGAGCTGTCGTCGACGGCGACCTCCTCGACGCGCGCCGCCGAGCTGCTCGCGGTCCGCCTGCCCGCGGGCGACCCGCTGGCCCGGGCCGCACCGAGGAGCTGCTGATGCGCCGGCCCGCCGGGGGACCGCTCCCCGGGCACCGGCCCCCCGGCAGGCCCGCCGCTGCCGGGCCGGACGGCGGGACCGTCCGGCCCGGCAGCCTGCGGGCGGGTGTCGCGGCGGCCTTGATCCGGCCCACGCTGCGGGCGATCCCGTGGCGGGCGCTCGCCGCCGCGGGCGCGGCCGGCCTGGGCATCACCCTGACGCCGAGCCTGGTCCCCGCACCCGACGCCGAGCTGCTCGCGCAGGTGGTCCGCGGCGCGGCGGTCGCCGGCGCGCTCGGCGCCGCGTTCCTGCTCGACGACCCCGCCGAGCGGACGCTGGCGACCGCGCCGAGCCCCCTGCTGCTGCGCCGCGTGCTCAGGGTCGCGCTCGTCCTGCCGGCGGGCATCGCCTGGTGGATCGCGGTGCTCGCGCTCGCGAGCCTGCTGGGGGGCGCCGAGGCCGGCATGCCCGTCGTCGGGTTGTCGGTGGAGGCGGCCGGACTGTCCGCCGTCGCCCTGGCACTGGCCGCGGTCGGGATGCGCGGCGCGACCGAGACGACCGGTGGCCCCTTCGCCGCCGCCGGGCTGCTCGGGTTCCTCGCCGTCGCCGCCCGGCTGCCCGTCCCGGTCGTCCTGCTGACCCAACCCGGCAGCCCGGAGTGGAACGCGGCCCACCGGAACTGGCTCGCGCTGCTCGCGGTCGCGCTGGTGACCTTCCTGCTCCACTGTCGCGACCCGGCGCGCCGGCCCCTACCCAGGCCGTGAGCGCCGGTCACCGTCAGCCCCGAGCTCCGGCGTGGATCGTGGTGGCCCGGGCTCCACAGGTTGACGCTGTACCAGGGTATAGGGATTACCGTGTCATCGAGCCGCTGACCAGCAACCTTCTCGGCAGCGACGAGGAGTCCACCCGTGCCAGGTCCCAAAATCCCCATCGCCTGCACGCTCGGGCCCGACGAAGTCGGGCCGCGCCTGCGCGAATTCCACGAGCTGTTCGCCAGCCAGCTTCGGACCGTCCAGCGGGAGCCGACGCGGCTGCGGCTGGTCCTGGACGCCGACGATACCGTCGAGGTCGCCACCCGAGACCTCCTGGCACGCGAACAGCGCTGCTGCGCGTTCTTCACCTTCGACCTGGCCCGCAGCGGCGCCACGCTCACCGTCGACGTCCGCGTTCCGCCGAGCGCAGCGCGGACGTTGGACGGGTTGGCGTGGCTGGCTGGCATCGCCAAGCCGCAGGTGGCGTCGTGACCGGCAGAACCAACGCGCTGCGGCGACGAGCGACCGCCAAGCTGGCCGAGATCGACGACAAGATCGCCCAGCTCCAACAGATGCGCACGTCACTGGTCGAAGTCCTGGACGCCGACTGCGACTCGCTCACCGACTGCTCCTGTGGGCTCGGCTGCCCCCTGCCAGTCATCCAACTCGCCCCCATCGGAGGTCCGGGTGCCGACACGACCTGACCGCCAGCTCGACCTCCACCCGGTGCACCTCCCGCAGCCCCCACACCGGCCAAACCGCTGGACCGGACCGCTCGCCGGGCTGCTTGGGCTGTGGTGGTGGCGTCGGCGCGCCCACCACACCGGCAACGCGACCTGCGCGTGCGCGACCTGCGTCCACAAGGGAGACAACTGATGCCGGCCACCACCACCCGCTTGCGCTGGCTCATCGCCGCGCTCCTGCTCGTCGGGGCCACCCTGTTCGCGGTCGGCGTCGGCGCTGAACGCAACCGCCACACCGACGTGGAGGCTGCCGCCACCGCCGAGAACGGGGAGAGCGCGGAGCACCGCGCCGAGGAGGCGACGCGGGGCAGCACGCACGATCCGGGCGGCGAGGCAGCCGAGCCGGGGGAGGAGTGGCGTATCGCCGGTCTCAATCCCGAGGGCCCGGGCTTCGTTGTGCTCGGTGTCCTGATCTCTGCTGTCCTCGCCGCGACGGTTGTGCTGCGGCCCCTGCGTGCGGTGCTGGTCGTCGTGGCCGTGGTCGCGCTGGCGTTCGCGGTCCTGGACACCGTCGAGATCATCCGCCAGGCACAAGAGGCCAACACCGGCCTCAGCGTCCTGGTCGCGCTCGTCGCGCTCGCTCACATCACCGCGGCCGGTGGCGCCGCGTTCGCCGCGAGGCGACCCGTACCCGCCACCACGATGCCAGCCTGACCGCGCGCAAGCTGGGTGCATCAGGAGGGTGCACGCGGGACGAAGGCTTGAGGTGTGCGTCTGAGCGTGCGCCGACGAACCTTCGTTCCCTTGCCCGCAGCTCATGGGCGCCCGGCTGTGGGGTCTGATCCGCGCATCCCCGGCACGTCGACGGTGAGATCTGCGCACGCCCATGACAAGCGAGTTCGACATCACCAGGGTCTTGGTGCCGGCGACGAGCTTGGCGCGGTTGTCGACCCGGCGTGCCGTCATGGCCACGAATGACGCCTGGATCGCACTCCGGTCAGCTCCCGACTGCGCTTCTGCTAGTCGGCTCCGGTCACGATCCGGCTGATCTGGGTCGCCGTGTCGAAGTCGGGGTTGAGGCGGTTCTTGGTGAGCGCGAACGCGATCCCGGTGGCGGTGTCGCCGAAGGCGAAGCTCCCGCCCACACCGCCGACGCCGAACGCGGTCGGCGACTCCTGCGGGGTGGAGTCCAGCCGACCGATGGACCAGCCCAGCGCCCACGTGGTCGGCATGCCGAAGACCTCGTCGACGCCGCTGGCCGACACGGCGGTGGCCTCGCGCAGCCGCTCGGGCGGGAGCAGCCGGACGCCGTCGACCTCGCCGAGCAACGCGGCGTACGTGCGCGCGATCGCCCGGGCGGAGGCCTTGCCGCCCGCGGGGATGTCGGCAGCGAGGATGTCGGTGCGGTTGCCGAACGCGGCGTTCGGAAACAGCTCGGGCGGCGCGGACTTGAACATCGGCAGGTCGGGCGGGAGCGAGGCCGCCATCTCCGCCGCGCCCGGCGCGTCCTCCAGCCGCGCCAGCCGGTGGTGCTCCGATGGCGGCATGCCGAAGTACAGCTCGTCGGCGACGCCGAGCGGCCCGGCGACGTCCTCGCGCAGGACCTCCGAGATCCGCTTGCCGGTGGTGCGGCGGACGACCTCCCCGACGATGTAGCCGAAGGTGTAGGCGTGGTAGCCGATCTTCGTCCCCGGCTCCCACCACAGCTCGGCGTCGGCGATCGCCGCGCACATCCGGTCCCAGTCGCACAGGTCTTCGACCGTGGTGTCCAGCGGGATCCCGGGGACGCCGGCGGTGTGGTTCAGGACCTGGCGCACGGTCACGGCCTGCTTGCCGTGGGCGCCGAACTCCGGCCACAGCTCGGCGACCGGGGTGTCGTAGGTGAACAGGCCGCGCTCGGCGAGCTGGTGGGCGATGGCGGTGGCCGCGCCCTTGACGACCGAGTAGCTGTAGAACACGGTGCCGGCGTCGACCGGGCGGCCGGTTTCCGGGTCGGCGACCCCGGCGACGGCGTCGACCACCTGCTCGCCGTTGCGGTAGACGGCGACCTGGAGACCGCGCTCGGCTCCGGACCCGACCAGCTCGTCGATGGCCTTCTGCACATCCTGCTGGACGTCGCGCATGCTCCGACTCCTTACGTTGACGGACACCCCCGACCATACGACCGGGCAGTGACCGCAAACTCAGCGGTCGGCCGGACGTGACTCCACCGCGGGTCGCCGCCGGCCGGGTGCGCGGGGGCTCGCGCCGGGCGCTTCGCTCCAGCATCGCGGACACCTTTAATGAGCAGGCGAGCGCGTACGTCGCGCCTGGCGGGGATCCTTCGGCCCCGCGGGTGTTCGACCATTCGGGCTGACCTCGGTCGATGAGATCCTCGCCCTGTGCGCCGAGATCTTCCCCGACGAGCCGGTCCCCGAGCGGGCGCGGCTGGTCTTGGAGGATGCTGCTCAGGCTGGGGATGACCCGAGCGCCGGGTTCGGGTGAGCGTGACCAGGCTGAGTTCCAGGTCGATCGCGTCCTTTGTTGAACGCGGTCGGGCGTACGGTCCCTCAAGCCATTCCAGCCGCCTCGGATTGCAGGGTGGCTGGGGCGGCGAGGATCTCGCCTGCTGGGCGACCCAGCCACCGGTCGGGTGACCGATGACGCCGGCATGGGCACCCGCCGGCTGCCGAGTTCGATACGCGATGCTGCGCGTTCCCCGGCCTGCCTGTCAGGAGAAGGCGAACAGTGGGGGGAGGACGGCGACGACGGTCGCTGCCCAGAGGGCGAAGACGGGCAGGTAGGCGGTCTGCCACCGCTCGAGGCGGTGGAAGGCGGTCCGTCCCATGAGGAACTGCACCGAGAGCCCGGCGGCCCTGGCCAGGTTCACGAGCAGGACCAGGTTGAGGCCGAGCGCCACCGTCCGGTTCGGGGTGAACCCGAGTTCGCCGATCCGGGCCACCATCGCGCCCAGCACCATGACGTCGAGCACGAGCGCGCTGACGACGGCGATCAGCTGGATGCGGTCCATCCAACCCGGCGGGATCGACGGATCCCGGGCGGACATCCCGTACAGGACGAGCCCGAGCACCACCACCAGCAGGGCGTCGAAGACGCCGAGCAGCTCGCGGTCGAACGCCCCAACGAGCCCGGTCAGGGCATAGACGACCGCGGCGCCGGCCAGCATGACCGCGAACAGCGGCGTGAAGAGCATGGTGAGCACCGGTGCCATGTTCTCCACGACCCGTTGCTTGGATTCGACGAGCCATGCGGCCACGACCACGGCACCGGCCGCACCCGAGGGCAGCACCCACTCGAAGATCCGCTCCACGTCGACGGCGCCCGTGGGCTCCAGGATCGCCGCGGTCAGTCCGAGGAGCACCCCACCGCCGAGCGCGATCAGCACGTAGTAGATGAACCACTCGCCCGTGAAGCGAACGAAGTCCATGCGCCGATCGTGCGACCGGATGGTGCCCCCCATGTACGGGTAGGCGACCGCGAACCAGAGCGCGACGGGCAGATGGACCACGACGAGGGCTTCGGTGGCCGAATCCTCATCGAACGGGGAGAGGTTGACCACGAGCGCGGCGACCACGAACGGCACCGCCGTCAGCACCCAGTGCCGGGGGTCGAGCTGCCGACGGCGGGCGAAATACCCCGACAGGAACGGCAGCACGAACAGCCCGACGTTGCGCGCCAGCCACCCGGGCTCCTCCTGGGGGAACTGCGCCAGGAGGCGGACGACCTGGATCACCACGGCGGCGGCCAAGGCGAAGACGAGCGCCTCGACCCAACCGCCGGACGGCCGTGCCGGCTGATCGTCACCCTTTAGGACAAGCTGCTTCCACAGGCGGCCGCTGTGCTCACGTGCGAACTCCCGCGACAGGGCGTCGAGATCCCCCATGCGCTTGACGGCGACGAGGAAGGCCTCGTCGGCGGTGAGTCCCGCCGCGTCCAGCTCGGCCATCTGGTCGCGGAGGTGTGCCTCCAGCTCGTCGACGTCGCGGCCGTCGACGGCCGGGGCCTCGGCGACGTAGGCCCGCCAGGCAGCGATCTGAGTCTCGGTGCCGTCCATCTTCATGCCTCACCGAGTGCCGGCAGCAGCCCACCGGAGCCTGGCCAGACGTCACCCAGCGCACGGGCGACGGCGGCCCATTGCCGTCGCTGGTCGGCGAGGGCTGCGCGCCCGTCGTCGGTGATCGCGTAGTACCTGCGGCGACGCCCTTTGGGCGGCGTTCGCCACTCCGTGGTCACGTATCCCTGCCGGTGGAGACGGTGGAGCAGGGGGTAGAGCATCCCGTCGGTCCACTCGAGCTCGCCCTCGGAGAGCGCACGCACTCGCTTCACGATCGCGTAGCCGTAGCTCTCGCCGTCGGCCAGGATCGCGAGCACGAGTGGTGTCGACGAGGCCGCGACCAGGTCCTTGTCGATATGCACCCGCATCCCCTACGCCTCGAAGTCATATACATAGAAGCGCTAGGTAAACGGCCATGTCAAGTCAGGTGGCGCTCGAGGACGGTCCGCCCGACCGTGCCGGCCGCCCCGCGGGAGCCGGGCCGCGAGCTGGGGACGGGCGGCGGGACGGTGACTTCGTAAACCGGGCTTCCGGATCCGGCCGCGAGGTTCGAGATGACCTCCGCGTCCGCAGGACGTCCCTGTTTCGTCACGGCCAGCCGACGCCGGGTGCGGGCGCGTCGACGACCAGCACCTGTCCTGTTCTCGCCTTCACGATGTCCTCGACCCCCTCGGTCGCGTGCTTCGGAAGCTCGACCACGACGGATCGCAATAGGGCTGTGAGCAGCGGCTTTGCAAACGATGCGCACGTGATCCGCAGGGACGCACCCGCGCCAGCCCCGTTCCCACCGATCGGCACTCCAGCCCGCAGGTGCGCCCCGCGAAGCGGACTGCGACCTCCAGACGGCCGCACGTTGGTCGCGGGGCGCACCTTGCGGGTGCGCGGCGTTCGCCGCCGACGCCGCTGAGGACGACGAGGCTAGGTGCCGCCGCCGGAACCGTTCGAGCCGGTACTGCCGGGTGGCGGGTCAGCGACGGGTCCACCGTCGCCGGGATCCGCCGTGGCGCCGGCGCCGGATGGCGGGTCGGCGACGGCAGCCTTGGGGCCAGAGTCGGAACCGGGTGGACCGACGACGACGGTCAGCTGGCCCGGGCCTGGCCCGCTGGCCCCGCCGGTCCCGCCGGTGCTGGGAGGGGGGTCGGCGTGCGCCGGCGCCGCCAGCGCGGCGACGGCGGCCAGCACCACCAGCGGCGGGACTGCCCGTCGCGCACGTCGTCCGGTTGTTCGGTTCACGGTCGAGTCCTTTCTCGGCCCCGGGCCTCGGCAGCGGTGGGCCGTGCTGGTCGTCACGCTCGGATGCGCGCGCCGGGTGGATGCGGCGACAGCGACAGCGCGGCCACGCCGCACCAATGGCCTACTTGGGGTCGGTCGGTGGCCGGGTGGGGTGGGAGACCTCGGCCGCGGCGACCCCGCCGCCGACGAGCACGCCGGCGAGCACGGCCACCGCACCGAGCCTCGCGGCGGCATGCCGCCATCGAGCACCCCGAACGCGCGCGTGCATGCTCTCCTCCCGCTGTCGTTGCCTGGCCGGTCGGATCGCGCCGGGCGCGCCGTCGGCGTCCACCGGCGCGAGCTGCGCCGCGGCCTCCAGGGTCGCAGCGCAGGAGCGCCGCGACATGGGGAGTGGTCCCTATCGTGCGGTCGGCAAGCTCCTTATCTTTGGCGGCGCCGTGTCGTAGGAGCCTGCGTGACGGGCGCGTTGCTGCTCACCCGAGCGTCACCAGCCAGCCACGCCCACACCTCGCCGCCGCGCTCCGTCGTTCCGTTGTGATGTCGGTTCATCCGAGGCTGATCCCGAGGCTGGTGAGGGGTCGGCCAGGCGGGCGGGCGGGCCTGGTCGAAGGGGAGGCTGGTGACCACGTAGGCGGTCACGGCCACAATCGACTGCTGGCACCCCACGGGATCTTGGGTGTCAGGTTGACGGATCGTGGGTCGACAGGCTGGCATGACCGGAAACGTGTAGGCCGCCAGGTGCGGTGGGTTAGCGGGTCGGAGAACGTCGGTAGGTGCCCGGTGAACTACCGACTTCGCGTTTGAAGGCGGCTGCGAACGCAACATCGGATCGGTATCCGACCTGAGCAGCGACGGTGGCCACGGTTGCTCGTTGGTCGCGCAGCAGCGTGCGGGCGCGTTGCATCCGTAGTGCACCCAGGTAGCGGATGACTGGTTCGCCGACCTGGTCGGTGAATCGTGCCGCGAACGCTGCCCGCGAGAGTCCTACGGTGCGGGCCAGGCCCGCCACGGTCCAGGGTTGGGCGAGGTCGGTGTGCATGGCGTTGAGGGCCGCCGCCACGTACGGGTCGCGTAGTCCAAGGAGCCAGCCAGGCTGGTCGATCGTGTCGCTGACGTGGCGTAGGGCGCGAGCCAGCAGCGCGTCAGAGAGCCGGGCCATGACGAGCTCGCTGCCGGGGCCGCCGTTGAAGGCCTCGGCGCCCAGCGCGTCGATGAAGGGGGCAAGCCACGAGGCGGTACCGCCGCCCGCGGCGGGCACGTGGATAGTGCGGGGCAGGCCGCGCAGCGCGGGATGTGCAGGTTCGCCGACGACGAAGGCGCCGCAGACGACCACGGTGTCGGTGCCGGGGCCGCCGGCGCGCAGCCGGTTGCCAGGAGTGCGCATGGCAAGGTCGAACCCGGAGACGACGGGCGTGAGCATGTCGGTGCCGTCCGAGCGCAGCACGTGCGAATCACCGCGCGGAAGGATCACCAGGTCCCCGGCTGCCAGCGGCTGCACGGTGCCGTCAGAGAAGGCGAGCTCGCAGCGGCCGCGGGCGATGACGTGCACGCCACGCAGCCCGGCCTGCTCGAAGCTGACCCGGAACGGGCTGCCGAGCTCCAGCCACCGGTAGCCGGCGCTCTCGAAGCGCAGCTCCCGCAGCACCACGCTCAGGATGTCCACGCCAACCAACCCTCCGTCCGTGCCAGCTGACACCGTGAGACGAACGCTGTGGTTTCGCAGACGATCACACATGGATTGTCTCAGCGGCGGGGCTTACCGTCGAGCCGGTACGCAGCCGAGCGGCAGGAGATGACCGATGCCATCCCAGCAACACGGAGGCGGCCGGCACACCGCCGTGGTCACCGGCGGGACCGGTGGGATCGGCCGCGCGGTGGCGCTGGAGCTGGCCCGGCGTGGGGATCGGGTGCTGGTGGTGGGCCGCAGCGCCGATCGGGGCGCTGCGGTCCTGGCGGCGCTGCATGAAGCCGACCCGGGAGCAGACCACGCGTTGCTGCGCGCCAACCTCGCGCTGCTGCACGAGACCGCGCAGGCGGCCGAGCAGATCGCCAGGCGGACCGACCGCCTGGACGCCGTGGTGCTCTGCGCGGGGGTGTTGTCCACGGTCGCGGAATGGACCGACGAGGACCTGGAGCGCAGCTTCGTGCTGAACTATCTTTCCCGCTACCTGCTCGTGCGGCGGCTGCTCCCGCTGCTGGCCGAAGCACCCACAGGCCGGGTGGTGCTGGTGGCTAACGCCGGCCGGTACCGGGACACCCTCGACCTGGATGACCTACAGCTGCGGGGAGGCGGGCGCGGGCTGCGGGTGGCCGGCCGCAGCCAGTTCGCCAACGACCTGCTCGCCGTTGAGCTGGCCAAGCGGGTGCAGGGCACCAGGATCGAGGTCACCTGCGTCTATCCCGGCCTGGTCGCCACCGACGTGTTCCGCAACGCCCGTGGTCTACCCGGTCCCGTGCGCGCCGCCGCCATCGCGGTGCAACGCCTGATCGCCGCCGCACCGGCCGCCGCAGCGCAGACACCGGTGTTCCTGGCTCACGATCCGGGCGCCACCGGTGTCTCCGGCGCCTTTTTCGGACCCCGCCGCCGCCGGCGGCGCATCCCCAGACGGGTCCTACGCCCGGACCGGCGCGCCGCATTGTGGGCGGCCAGCGAGAACCTCGTCCGGCCCTGGCTGCCCAACCCCGGCCGGCTGCCGACGCCGCTGGGCGGCTCCGCGGAGCCCGCCGCCGGTTCCCCGGCGGCAGGGGCGAGACACCCATGAGCGCCGCACCGGCCGGAATCCCCGGGCTGGACCGGATCGCGCAGGTCAAGTTGCCGGTCAGCGACCTGGCCGCCAGCGTGACGTGGTACCGCCAGCTGCTGGATCTACGCTTGTGGGTTGAGATCGTCGAGGACGACGTGCTGGTTGGCGCCGGACTCATCGACCCCCAGGGGCGATTCAACATCTCGTTGCGGGACCGGTCGGTCTGTGCCAGCCAGCCGGACCTGCGCGGCTTTGACGTGGTCGCCTTCCTGCCCGTATCCCGGTCGGTACTCGATGACATGGTCGCGCGGTGCGACCGGCTCAGCGTCGAGCACAACGGCATCCAGGCCACCCCGGCCGGTGCGCTCCTGGATGTGCCCGACCCGGACGGCACCGTTCTGCGCTTCTACCACTTCACCGATCCCACCGAGGGGTTCACCGGCGTCCAGTTCCGCAACGGACAGCACGTTGGCACCTATCACACCCCCCGACTGGCGTGATCATCGCCCGTTCGCATTGGTGTCGGCTTGGGCCGCTACCACCAGGCAGAGCGTGTTCGTATTGCTGGAGCGCCGCTCAGGGGGCTGCCGACCCAGAAGCAGCGCGACCGTGCTCGCGGCCGAGAGACGCTCGTCGGGCGCGCCGACAGGCGGATCCGGTCAGGTCTGCGCTGCCGGCGGTGGCCGTGCTCGTCGAGGCCGTCCGGCTGGGTCGCGACGCCACCGGGATCGAGCTCGAACCCCGCTGGGCCGACCTTGCCCGCCGCAACCTCGCCCACGCCCGCGCCCAGACACCCAGCCCCGCGCGGACCGGCCGGGCCGTGGTGCACACCGGCGACGCCCGCCAGCTGACCACCCTGCTCCAGGTCGAGCAGCGCGGTCGCGTCGCCTTGGTGCTCAGCTCGCCGCCGTACGGCACCTCGCTGCACGGGCAGGCGCGCGCCCAGCCGGGCCGGGGCGTGCGCAAGTACGACGACACCTACTCCACCGACCCGACCAAGCTCGGCCGCGTCCCGTGTTCCCACGTTGCTGGACGCGCTCTGCGAGATCCTCACCGGCTGCCGGCGCGTGCTGCGCCCCGGCGGGCTGGTCGTCCTGACCGCCCGGCCGTGGCGCTGCGACGGCCTGCTCGTGGACTTTCCCGGCGCCCTGGAGCGCCTCGCCGAGCAGGCCGGGCTCGTCCCGTTGGAACGCAACGTCGCGCTGCTGTGCGGGCTGCGCGACACCCGGCTGGTCCCGCGCCCCTCGTTCTTCCAGCTCGACCACGTCCGCAAGGCCCGCCGTCGAGGCGCGCCCCTCCAGGTCATCGCCCACGAGGATGTCCTGGCCTTCTGTCGTCCACTCGGTGGCCCGGGATGACGCAGCGCGGATCTTGTCGGTGTTCGACCGCAGGGTCCGGTGTTCGACCGCAAGGTCCGGGGAGTTGGCCGTGGACCAGTTGCTGACCGTCGAAGAGGTCGCTGTGCGGTTGGGGACGAAGGTGCGGTTCGTTCGTCGCCTCGTGGCCGAGCGGCGGATTTCCTATGTCAAGGTTGGTCGTTATGTGCGGATCAGGAGCAGCGATCTCGACGCCTTCGTTGCGGCGGGTCTTGTCAAGGCGTATGCACCGCGGTCTCCGCAGGCGCTGGCGTGAATACCGACCTGAGCTAGGTGGGTGCTGTTCTTCGTCTGATACGGGCGATTCAGGGAGCTGGGTGCGGCCATGGTAGGTGCAGTCCCTTGCTCGATCAGGCTGCGGCGACCTGACAGCGTCCGGCGTGCCAGTCCAGGTTGAGCACGGCCAGGCGGGCGAGGTTGACCGCGGCAGGTGACCGAGGTCGCCGGCCGGTTCGTGCCGGGCCCGCCCAAGACCCGCGCGGGGCTGCGCACGGTGCCGCTGCCGGGGGTGGTCGTACGCGTGCTGGCTGAGCATGTGCAGCGGTGGGTGCCGGCGGGGTCCAACGGGTTGCTGTTCACCACCGAGACGACCGGGAATTTCCTGCAGCGGGGCAGCTTTGGTCGGCTGGTGTGGCGGCCGGCGGTCGCCCGGGTGGGCCTGGCGGGGTTGCGGTTCCACGATCTGCGGCACACCGCGGCCACGCTGGCGGCGGCCGCGGGGGCGACGACCAGGGAGCTGAAAATATGGCCGCTGACCAGCGCAAACGCGAGAGCGGGTGAGGGGAATCGAACCCCCACTGCGAGCTTGGGAAGCTCGCAAGCGGCATTCAGGGTGGTCCGCCGGGGTCCGCCGCATCGGCTGTGACCTGCGCAGATGCCTCTAGTGCCGTAGCGGGCAACGTTCGCCCTGTTCGACTGCTGTGACCGAGACTGGCCCTTCGATGACCAAGGAGGGCCGGTGGCGGAACGGGTGCGGGTGCGAGAGATCACCGATGACGAGGGG
>Ga0126377_10000063_pt1 | contig 48152 bp, 79 predicted proteins | sample PanSoiMetPlot_22_FD_92647 | JGI IMG/M metagenome (GOLD analysis project Ga0126377, IMG submission 92647) | Tropical forest soil microbial communities from Panama - MetaG Plot_22 | ecosystem: Environmental > Terrestrial > Soil > Tropical forest > Bulk soil | place: Panama | collected 2016-02-17 | reverse complement strand
GCCGATAGTCGCGCCAGCCGCGAGTGTCATCATGGCACTACACGACATGGCGCCCATCGATGCGCCTTGCGGGAGGTCCTGCACGGTCGGCATGTAGGGCCCGCTCCGGACAATCGACATGCGTCGCACACTTCCCCCCGTGCTCCCAGCAAACGAGACATGAGCAGCCATGAGGTAGAAGCCCGCTTGTTGAATGGTAACCACCGTGCCGCCGGCAGCTGGCGTCATGCCACCAACGCCCTCTGTAATCTCATCCCAGATGATGGCAGTATTCGTTGCGTTAGGGATTGATTGGTTCGTGATCCGCGATATTCGACAATACATCTGCAGCGAGAGCTTTGGCCAGGTGATTTTCCCAGCCGCGACGACCGGGTTTGGGTAGGTCGAGCCCACTAGGTCGCCCCCAGCCGGCCCGGTAAGCCCAGTCGGCGTTGCACTCACCCACTGCTGGCTGTTCCCGTCGTCGTAGTAGACGTAGAGGCTCTGATCGGGATCGCTGCGCCACCAGAGGTTACCCACCTGCGGTGATGCAGGCGCCGACGACCCAATTATCACACCGCTAGCTGGCGTCACCCATGCCGTCGCGTAATCCGCAGCACTCGTCTTGCTTAAGACCGTGCCTGTCGCCCCGCCTGTTGGCACGCCCGGCCCCGCCGGCCCTTGCGCTCCAGTCGTACCGGGGATACCTTGCGCGCCCTGCGCGCCCGTATCACCCTTGGCTCCCTGTGGTCCAGTAGGACCAGGATCGCCTTGCGGGCCAGTAGCACCAGTTGCTCCTTGCGGACCCTGTGGCCCAGGGACCGTCGAATCAGCCCCCGCTGGACCCGTTGGCCCCGTAGGCCCCGGTACGCCTTGCGGTCCTTGCGCGCCCGTCGCGCCAGTTAGGCCTGGATCACCCTGTGGACCCTGCGCACCAGTAGCACCTGCAGGACCTTGTATACCTGGCGGACCCTGCGCGCCGGTCGATCCAGTTGGTCCCGCCGGGCCCTGGGGACCTTGTGGCCCCGGGACCGTAGACGCAGGGCCTTCAGGCCCCTGTGGCCCGGGAGGACCCGCAGGCCCTGGCACCCCACCTGCCTTCTTGAGCTTGCCGAACCGAATACTGAGATCATCTATCAGGGCTCGTGACCAGTCAGGTAGCTCCCGCTCAAAACGCAAGCGTGGCAGAACTTCTACAACGGAACCAGTACCCGCTGAATTGTCACTTGGCATTAATCACCCCACACGGTCCGACCCCACCTCTCAGCGTCAGCGTATCGCAAGAGGTAATCGTCCTGGGCAAACCGCGCTGCGTCGATCGCTTCGTTAACATCGTATCCGCGAGCGACGCAGCCCGGAAGCTTTGGGAACGTGACTATCCACATCTCTCCATCGTGCTCTATCTCGATGCGATAACGTGGATCCACTTAGGCACCTATTAGGAAGTCTTCCCACGTAGTGATTTTCAGCACGTCGGAAGCATTCACCCAGAAGACCCACGGAACGCGATTCATATCTTGCAAGACAAGGCCAGATGGTTTGCCAGGCATGCACTTAATCCATACCCTAGTCACTGGGCTCGATGGATGACCCATTACCATAGTATTTTCGTTACGCACATCCAAACCCGTCGGATTTGCCGTGATCTGCGTAAGCCCAGCCACACTCACCGTCAGTGCTGTTTGGACGCCCGTGTCATCCTTAGGAATAACAAGGCGACTTAGCGTAAGAGAACGGATCCACAACGCAGCGTTAGGGATCCGGTTCCCCCCAATAGTTGCCGTGCGAATCGGTTCATCGGTACCAGGAGCTGCCCGATGTTGCAGCGTGCCCGGCGCAGTTCCCGAGATAAATAGTTCTCGGTATCGCTCGTCAGGAGTCTGGACAACAACCGAGGCAGCTCCCCCCGGGGTCAAACCCCGAAGAACCAAAGTGGCCAACGGCCACTCCTCGCTACCCACTGACGTCACCCCAGATGCCCGAGCAATCGTTTGTTCTTTGGCCATGTGTCCCTCCTTCCTACCCGTTCAATGGTTGAACGGGCAAGACATCAGGCACCCTGGCTTCCGTAGATGCCGCGCCACTCGCCAGCGCCCACCGAGAATCGCTGAAACGCTTTGAACTTTGCATCGCCCGAATCGAAGTCATCTCCGTTTTGGAATCGGGTCGCCTGGCGCTCGAAGAAGTTCAAGTCATGATCGCCCTTCCCCGCAAGCAGGAACCAGCTGTCCGGATCCACGATGTAGTGCCCGACCATGTAGTCCAGGCCCTCCTCGCGCAACGCATTGATCTCGTTGTTCGAGGTATACGGCCTGAACTCCGAACCAAGGATCTCCCGAGCAGTCATCTTCAGCTGCGGCCCGCACAGCAAAAGCTTGGGCTTGATAACTACCGGAATGTCCATCTCATCGCTAAGCGATTCGAAGGAGATGATCGCCGCCTCTAGGGACGTTGGCGAGAGGTCGGCGTCGGTGCTCGCCCGGTTTGAACCCGTCCCACCACCCAACTTGGTATGGATTGCTGAGAACAGGGCCTCGTTTGCCCCGAACTTTGGGAACCCAAACTCAGTCGTGAAGCCATTGTTCAGCATATTGAAGAAGGCCACCTCGCGGGCGTTCCGAGCCGCCTTCGCAAGCTCCTTGGTGTTCTTCTTCATAACGTTGTACAGATCGTCTTCCATCATCTCCAGAGTGACGCGGAAGCCGAGTCCATAGGTCAGGTGAGTGTACCGCTTCTTCCCGCCCTGCCGGAAGTCTTGATACACGATGCCCCGCCCCTCGGGCTTGATGGGCATGCTTCCGAGGCCGCCGATCTCGAGGTCTTCCTCGTACGCCCGGCTGGACCTCTCCTCGTTTGCAATCCTGCTGTATTCCGCGGGCCGTTCGTCGAGGTGTTGGAAGAACACCTTCCGGAGACCAGGCGCCAGCAGGTAACTGAATGCACCAGTTACGTTTACCATCGCCTCCTCCTACGCCGCCTTCGACAACTGGCAGGCGCTTTCAAGGAACTTCCCGCGCACAATCACCTGCCCAGGTGGCAGCGACTGCCCGACTTCCATCACCAGGAAAGTTCCACCAGCACCTGTAGCTGCGCTCCACTTGCCAGCAGCCTTCGAGACCACCACGAGGCTCCCGATGGTAGTCGCGGTCGCGGTAGGCATCACGATAGCGAACAGCGTGTCATCGTTGGCGATCCAGACTGGGCAACCCCTACCCGTCACGCCCGATGCATTCGCAGCTGCCACGCCCACCAGCGAAGCAGCTGGCGACGCGGCTATCCCCACGCTTCCACCCGTGAGCACCACGGGCTCACCCACCTCGAAGGTCTGAGCCGCCGCCTCTGGAAAGGTCAGAGTGTGCGGGCTGTTGCCCGACACTGTCATTTGCTGCTCAAGTTGTCTCATGGATTATCCTCCAGGTCCACGTCGTCCCGAGTCACGCTACCCGCGTAGCCCGGCACGTCCTTGTGCTCCTCGAACCCCCGGCCTCCAAGCGCCGCCTTAAAGCTGGCAGTTACGCCAGTTGCAAGAGCGTCGATCTTGGCCTTGTTCCTCCGCCTGTATTCCTCGTGCAGCTCCTTCGGAATCCGCATGAGCACCAGGTCGCCGACCTCCACCTGTCCCACCACCGACTCACCCGCCTTCATAGGCGTGTTGTCTTTGCACACGCCCGTCTCGGCCCCGCCCGACACGATCTCGTATCCGAGAAAGTCCCGCTTGCGAGCCATGTTAAGTCGTTCCTTACGAACCCACCGATAGTGGAATCGCGGGTCTTTATTCTCGACCAAAAGCGGGTCGTACACGCCACCCGCCATCTTCTTATCAGCTTCGTCCTTAACGAACTCAATTCCCATGTTAAGCCGCCTTGCTGCGCCCCTTGTCCTTCTTGGGCTTGGTCCCATCAGCGGTTCCCCACTTCGACCAATCGTCCTCATCCATCTCGAAAGCCTTCATGATCTCCCGCTCCTCTCTCGACATTGGGCGGGCCTTCTTGCTTTCGGCCTCAGCCGGCGAGGCGCCTTCCGGTTGGGCAGCACGTTCACGCTCCTGCTTACGTGCCTCCTCGACTTCCTCCTCGAGGTGCTGAGAACGCACGTACTTCAAGGCCGCGGTATAGCTCCCGGCCTTCGCTTTGACATCAAGGGGCATGTCCTTCATAAAGTCATCTACTTCGTCTGCATACTTCTCGAACATCTTACCATGCTTCAAACGGGCCGCTTCGCGTTCCGTATCCGCACTACGTCCAAAGTATTCCTGCACTATCGGACCGACCCTCAACGTCACGAGCTCGTTCATCGCTGCAACTGGATCCTCATCGAACTTGTCACGTAACGTTTTTACTTGCTGTTGAGCACCCTTATCTCCCGCCGCAGCCGCCCGCTGAATTTGCTCCAGAATAACACTGACCTGGCCCCGCGCAGACGCAGCTTCTTCGAGGCTACGTTGCGTAACGGCCCGCATCTCAAGGTTTTGGGCCTCGAGACGACTTAGCTTCTCTAAAAGGCCAGGATCATCCTGCTTCTCCTGTGTCTCGTCCGTGGTATCCGCCTTCTCGTCCTCTGCCATCTGTCTGTGCCTCCAGCTGGGCCTGTTCCAGGCGCGCCAGCAATACATCCCCAAATTCGATGAATTGATTTAACGCTGTTATCTCCGCCCGCTTCTCAAGAAACTGTTCCCACGTCTGGCTATCAAGCAGCTGCAGGAGGCATCCCTGGCGGGCCTCCAGGAGGTACTCCCACAGCATTTGCCATTCCGGCTCCGTTCGTATTCGGTCCACCGACTCCCGGAGGGCCTCCACCTGGTGGGGGATTGGCATTGGTATCTGACTCCATCTGGTCTGCTAAACTCGGGGGTAGCAACGTGTCGACAGCCCTGATCTCATACGTCTGAACGATCATAGCCATCAAGTATCGTGCACCATCGGCCATCTGCAAGGCCATTTGCTGCACGGGTGGTGGTGTCTGGGGGTTCATCGCAACTCCACTGATCTGCAGGAGCTGCTGGTAGTACTGAGTCAAAGTGCCCATCATGGCGAGGAGACCCTGCTTCTCGATCTCCCGGTTAATCGTCGCGGTCGAGGCAGTCAGTTCCATTCCGATACCATCGGCCACGAATTCCTCAGGCAAGTTAAACACATTTTCAACCAGTTCACCATCCTGGCCCTTAACAAAATAGGCCATGCCCGATGGCCGGAACTGTGCGTTCAGCAACAAAAGCTTCTTGCCCACCTGCCCAAGACATTCGCGCACGTCCCGAACGTTTAGATCGAATCGTCGGTTGCCTTCTTGGATGAGAGCAAGCGTACCTGTCGCAGTCGCTCGATTGCCCAGGACGTTGGACTCTCGTCCAAGCTGATAGTCAGCCACACCGGACCGACGCTCAGCATATGCAAGGCAAGATGTCTCAAGTTGGCGCATTGAGGGGTACACGTCGGCCATTTGAAGGGCAACAATGTCCCTTGCTGGGTCCGGCACGGTAAGAAATCTTCCTGGCCAAATACGAGTTCCATTTCTAACAACACCACGTCGTCCGACAAAGAAGCGTGTATTGGCGAGAGTGGCGTTGTCAACTTGCTGGTTATGGAGCGTACTGATTTCCGCTTGCAGAAGCGCGAGCTGGCGTGATATACCGATCCCATCGCGTCTACCCTCACGATCTATGAACTTACCCTTCTTAAAAGGCCGCTCGCCCGTAATGTCCGGGTTATAGACACAACGGGCGATGGTCTTTGTCTCGTGGTGGTACGTTATCATCACAGGCATTGGGAGATCGGAACCCCCCAGAGGCAGGTCCGCATAGATTTCATACAACGTATTCAGTTTGTCTCGTGGCCGAGGAGCCTTCTCCTCCAGCTCGTTTTGGAGGACCTTCTCCTCCATCGGCGTCATCTCAGCCTTGTGCGCGAGGATCTTATCAACCTCATCATAAACCTTATCGTGCTTGCGCCACCGCAGCTGGCCATCTGTCAGTCGAATCCTATGGGCCATCCACTCGGCCTGGGCCAGCTCGTCCTCGACGCCTGCCTGGCAGATTATATCCGCCAGCAAGACATGCTGCACTTGAGGGCGACGAACAATCTTGTCAGTTGGCCTAGCTGCCCCCCGGCTAATCACGAAGGTTCGTTGGGTAAACGTCTCCCAGTAGATCTTAAGGTAGGCCCACCCATGCTTTACGACCTCAACGATCCAGGAACGAACCTCGGCGTACATATCAAGCTCGTTCACGCGGGACCATTCCATAAAATCCTGAAGTGGATGCACTACCGGCTCTAGGTCCTTAATCAAGGCCTGCGCGCTCCAGAACGGTTGCACAGCAAAGATCGTATTAATGATGCGTGCAACAATCGAATCGACCGTTATCCCCACAAGCGGGATTACAAGGTTCGCAGCACCGTCCCACGGGAAAGTCTTCCGGGCAGTGATCGGATCACCTAGATATAGGCGGTTAGACTCATCTATCCACTCCAGTTTCAACTCATGGACATGCAACGCCTCCTCCACCTCGCTGGATAGATATTGAGGCAACCACTGCCGATCCTTTGAAGTCAGAGCGACCGGCGCGCCCGGAATGACTCCCGTGTAGGCTGGCACTAGTACATTCCCTTCGGCATCTTCGGGGGCTTCTTCGGGGGCTTCTTCTGCGTATTACCCCCTCGGACCTTGTTCTTGGCCGAGCGCGAAACAGGCATCGTCTCACCTCCTACCTGAAACCAAGCTGACTCATTACGGCTTGTGCGATGCCAGAATCTAGGGTCTTTGGCATCGCAAAGCCACCGGATATACCCTGCGGGCCAACCGTAATGTCACGCCGCGATGCTTCCTTCATCAAGCGCTGCATCAGAGTTGACTCGTTCACATCCTTCATCGTGTTGTTGATATCTTTGGCAAGAGCAGCGAACTTCTGGGCGTTCCTTTCCTTCTCCTCAGGAGTGTCGCCAAGGAAATCAGTGAAGTTCTTGATCTTGCCCAGCACAGAACTCAGGCCGCCTATGATACCCGAAGGTGGGGTACCAGTCGCGGGCATTGGCCCCGTGAAGCCTTCGGGATGCGCCCCCTCAACTAGGCTGCCCGTGCTACCGATAGCACCCTTAAGGGCTCCCCCGACGGACTTCCCAGCCTCCAAGAGACCAGATCCAACGGCACCCGCCGCACTACCTAAAGCGCCAGCTGCAGTGCTCGCACCCTGCGCGATTGCAGGACCGGCTGCTGCGACACCTGATCCAACTGCCCCAAGCGCGGGGCCGATTGCCGCCAATGCTGCTCCCATTTCTACCTCCTTGCTCGCATGAACGCCTGACTTATTGGTGCGTAGAGACGACTAAACACTTGCTGCATACCATCACGATCAGTGACACCTGCACGGGATAGAGCCGCCATGCGCTCCTGTGCCGAAGCCCCCTGTGCACGACGACGAACCATTTCGCGCTGGAATCCAGCATCAGGAGCGTAAGTATGAGTGCCAATTCCCATCCCAGGTGCCATGTGGGCCTGCGCGAACATCTCTTTGTATAATTGCTGGGCCCGTGGATCGTTATCGTACATGGTAGGCGCCTGACCGAACGGACTATCAATCATTTGGCCCATAGAATCATACCCTAGAAATATGTTAGTGACACAGCCCCATCTACGGTGCTAAGCAAAGTAAATTGAACGTTACCTACACCCTTTGGGAACAGGAACGGATTCTTCACGCCATTGGGCTGGAGAGTACTGTCCCAACCCTGGGTATTACCAGTAAGTTTAATTGTTATGGTACCAGCCGTGGCGCTTGGAGTCGTAATCACGATGTAGACATGCCCCTCATCCCCCTGGGACCATGAAATGTTATTCGGTATGTTAGCTAACAGGCCCGTGTGATAGTGATGGCCCCCCGTGGTACTGTAGAGGTCATCAATATCATACGTACCATCAACAGCATCTATCATCGCGACCGCCACTCGAACGATGCTAGACATTGTCACCTACCCTTGAGTTAGTCCACCCCACCCCACCACCCCCACCCCCCCCAGCCCCTTGGCTGGTGAGGAGGAAGAACCTAGGTGGGACTGTGGGGGCCTCTGCCAGTGCGGGGCCGGCCAGTACCAGTGCGAGCGCCTCTGGATTGTTCCCGAAATCAGTACCCGGTGACATAGCTCACCCCCTCGTAGCTCGGTGGCCGCTCGTCTTCGTCACGAATTGGACGACCAGTTGACTCCGTGTCAGGGCCCACCCAGACCTGGGGCCCATAGCTCAGAGCATCCAAGATGTCCACAGTATCGCCCAGCGGAAACGCCTCAAACTCGTCGACCAGCTTTTCGCAAGTTGACCGACGAATCCAGAGGCGTCCCCGCTGGGCATACGGCTGCAATCCCCGGATGCGACTCTCCTTCCCTTCCTTGCTACCAGGCCGCACCTCCCTCACATTGAGCCAGTTCCCCCTCCGTATACACTCGGCCTCGATGAAGCCCTTCAAGGCCCGTTGGTACGCCACCCCCTCGATCACTATCGCCATCGGCCCCCACCGTTCGGCCATCTCGAAGATCTTGTCGATCATCTTCACTGGCTGGCACCGCTCCGCAAAGGCCTCCAGCACCAGGATTCGCTCCGCTTCATCGAGGCCCGCCACCACCACCGCACTTCGTGCAGCGTGGCTCTTTTCACTAATCGCGGGATCCGTCAATATGAACGGAACGACGCGCACCGGCTTCGGCAGCCCGACGAACTGCAACTGCACACATCCGGCCTCCTCGTCCACAAACCAACCGCTCAGCTCGTAGAACCTTAGCCACCCAGGATCGAAGGTCATGTGCTCCGGATCGAAGGGCTCGTTCTGGTACTGGCACGAGAACTTGAACGAACCTATCTTCCGCCTGATCCGATCCAGCTCCACCAACGGAAAGCGTTCGGGCCACAGCGTAGTCCCCTCTGGGCTCACGGCCTTCCGGTGGAAGATATCTATGTCTTGCTCGTGCTCCATTATCCAAGCGTACAGATCCTTGTGGGTCCACCTTGTGCCGTACGTTTCGATGGGGTCGATGGGCTTCTCGAGTAAGGACTCGCAATACAAGTACCAATCAATCGTCTTCTTCATCACCTCAACGGACTCGCTTGCTTCCTTCCCGACCAAGTCATCCAGCTTGATTCTATTGTAGTGCCGGCTAACGACAGCTCCACCGACCCCCATCACCTCCACCGTGGACTCAGGGAAGTCCTTCTTCCGTGGCACCAGCATCTCGCTCTCGCTCCACTTGGTCTTGCCCACGTCCGGTATCAATTCAGGGAACAGCCACCTAAACATCGTGCTCCGCTCGAACACCGCCTGGATCCTCCGCAGGAAATGGCTCGCGTTCGTCGCCGTCTCATTCGCGATCAACAGCCGGATGTTCGGATCCGCCGCAATCAACCTCACCGTATCAGCAATTGTCCAGACACTCGTCTTCAAGTGGTCCCGCGGCACCAGCCCGAGCTTCCTAGTCGGCACGCTCCGGATCCACTCGCACATCTCACTATGCAAGCCCACCGTCAGGTCATGGAAGCCCACCACCGCCTTGGCCATAAAGTACGTGTTCCGCTGGGCCTGCCACCTCAAATTCTGGCGCACGGTCTCACTCCGCTCCCCCGTATCCCCACTCTCGGCGGCCCACCGCGCCTGGCTCAAGTCACTCGCTTGCATATCGCTTCAAACCTTGAACGGCCAAGCGGCCTTCACTCGTCGTCCTTCTTCTCCTCTGGCTCCTCTAGCCCCTCGAGATCCTCCTCGCTCGCCTCATCCGCGCCCTGCTCCGGGCTTTCCTCCTCCGGTCGCTTCCCGTAGATCCGCCTCGCTTCCGCAAACGCCTCAGTCGCCATCTCATCTGCGTCGGGATGCCTCATCAGACCCTCCGTATTCCTACCCGGCCAGCCCTGTTCACCATGTCCGGGAAATCCTCGTAGTTCGTCCCCTCAAGTCTCGCTTTCGCTCGACTTACGGCCATCTGCTGATCTATCAACGAAGTGCTGCCCTCCAGCGTGGCCTGCGGGTCCTTCCGCCACTCGCTCCTGTCGTACCAATCTCGCTTGCGCGACACCCGTGGCACGTTCCTCGGATACTTGATCGTGGCGAACCTACTCGGCGTGTTCATGGCCTTCATGCGAATAGCTCCCCTATATCCTTGATGAGACCCTGGCTCGTGGCCTGCTCCATCGCTTCCACCGTCTGAATCGCCCGCCCAATCGCCTCCGCAACCTGTGGCACGACTGCCGCGCCCAGGGCCTCTATTTCCCGTTTCCGCCGGCGCTCAGCCATCCTTCCGGAAAGCCCATCAGCACGGCTACCCACCTTGCGTTCAACCGTACGTGGTGGCTCCCACCATTGCTGTGGTTCCACGGGGCCAACCGGCCATCGTCTAAGCAATCTTTTCCCTGGCCTTTCCAGTCCCGGGCCCTTGGTGTATTCCAACGCGTCGTCGCATCCGTGAGCGTGATCCCGCTGTGCCTCCCCGATAGGGTCTCGTACCCGCTGCTGCCCACTCCCCTCGCATCCTGTGAAACCGGCGTCGGCCAGGTCGCTTGCGCGCTTAGCGGCTCCCCGCCCTGCGCGTACTTCCCGTACCTGTGCCGCAGGCCGTCGTTGCTGACCGGCGTAGCCCACGATCCAGACTCGCTCGCGCTTATGAGGCGCTCCGACGGCGTAAGCACCCACCACGAGCGGCCAGCAGGAGTATCCAACCTCCTCCAGTCCCCCGAGGACCGTATCGGCTCCCCTAGTTCGTAAAGCAGGGCTGTTCTCAACAACGAGCCAACGTGGTCGGATTCGCGCGATGATCTTGTACATGTCATACCACAGCCTCGATCGCTCGCCCTCCAACCCCTCCTGCTTCCCTGCCACACTCACGTCCTGGCACGGGAACCCCCCGCAAATCAAATCCACGCTCTCCAACGCGAATTGCGGGACGGCCCGTACATCATCGTAACGGGCCACATCCGGCCAATGACGAGCGAGTACGCCTCTGCAATACTCGCTAAGCTCAACCTGCCATGCAGGCTGGAAGCCTGCGGCTTCCAACCCCAGGTCGAACCCACCGATCCCCGCAAAGCAAGATCCGAACTTCACTTCTTCGTCTTCTTGGGCGGCATGGCCCGCACAGCCACAATGAACGCCTTCTGCGCCTTGCTTGGCTTGCCCTTGCCTTGCCACTCAGTCGCTTGTTTCTTCATGCCCATTCCCACTAGGCGTCACGTCGATGACCTGCGGCCCATGTATCTCTTGTAGCACACCCGCAACATGCGCAAGGGCCTCGGCATCAATCGTATGCGATACCTCTGTTTGGATCTTCGTCGGCGCGCGTTTGCCAGCGCGGTCAAGTATATCCTGCGCCGTCGACGCCGCTCCCAACTGTGCGCGTACATCTTTCTCCATCGCGTACAACCGTTCCATCACATTCTTCTCGATGTGAAACGCGTTAACCGCCTCCGCCTCGATCGACTCCGTCAGGTGCTTCGCGCTCTCGCTGATCTCCTGCACAAACGTCGACTCAAGCGCAATCAGGTATCTCGCAACCCGTGGCCTCTCCAGGATACCCTTCACCGTCATATAGTCAGTATCCAAGAAGTGCCCAATTACGACCTCCGACATACCCGCTGCCCGCATGAGCGCCACACGGCGCTCGAGCGGCTCCAACTCCCTATAATCTAGGTGTCTACTCATCGGTCCGAACTCCCCCAAACAGCTCGCCCATCCCGCTGTTCCGGTTCGCCACGCTCACAAGCCGCCGAACTCGCTCCCGTGCTAGCGTGGCCCTTGTGCCCTCCATCCCCTTCATCGCACTTTCGAGGCCCATGTGCTCCATCCGCACCACAGGCATCGCGAAGCCGAGCGTTCGATCCATTATATCCTGGAGTTCGGTGTCGCTCGGCATTCGCAACGCTTCCTGCTTCTGCTGCTGGAACATGTAGTCCTTGTACGGACTCTCCCTCTGTTGGGTCGTGGACGTGCTTGTCGTAGACGAGGGTTCTTTCTGATACTGAAACAGGGCCTTAGCGGCCTCGAGATCTGGGTCCCTAGGCACCTAGTTGTCCCTCTTGTACGTCACGCTCGGGTACGCGCTTACGGGCTTCTCATCAAACGCTGCCGTCGCCCAGATCATGATGGCATCATGCAAATCGAGCCCGCTCACCGTCTGGGTTTGCTTCCGCCCATGACAATACACCGTGTACACCAGGTCCCCCGTAAAGAAGTCCTGCCGGCGCTCAACCTTCTCCACCCCATGCCCGCAAAACGCACAGTGGGGCCAATCAAAACTCCCAATCATGGCATCGGCACCCTCGTGCTCCCGAGGCCCGCCAACATCAGCAGCCACCACAACAACCACACTACTAGCACGATAATAACGACCGTGTTAAGGATCTGCTTGACCTTGCTGTCCATGGGCACGAACGTGTTCACGGCCCACAGCGCTACGCCAATCGCGATAATGAGAACGATTAATTGAAAGAGGGCCATTACTTTGCCCCCCTCCCCCCTCCCCCCCTCCCCGCCTTCTTGGCGCGGGCCGGCAAGCCCTTCAGCTTGGTCGAAGCAAAGTCCTCCAACTGGGATGCTGCCATCCCCGTCTTAGTTTTCTTTCCCGCGCGCTCCCGCGCCAGCTCCGCCCCCATGAACCGTTGCTGCGCCTTGCTCCTAGCAGGCATGCTACCCTCCTACTTCGGGGTCTTGGTACCCCGAGGACGCGGCCCCTTACCGACTTCGGCCAGTCGCCTTGGCAGGGTAGGCTTAGCTGGAATACTAGCCATCTTTGGGAACATCGACACCTTCTTTTTCATCGCCAGGTTCATCCTGTATCGATTTAGGGTTAGGTTCTTCTTGCGGCTCCTGTTCCTGCTCACCTAGAGGATCCACTGGAGTAGCCGACGGAATGACTGTATCTTTATCCAACTTTATCACGCTAGCCTCCCCTACGCTGAGTTACGGGCGGGGGTGGACACGGTGCACACGTCGGGCAAACGGGGCACGGCGGTGGCGGCTTGTGGCAACCCAGTGCCAGCAGAAGGATGACTAGGCTAAGTTTGAGTAAGCGCATTGCAAAACTTCTCCCCATAGCCTGCGATCAGCGAGGCTTGGTCGTACCCGTTCACGATCGTTCGCGCATCGTACCAGTTGGTGAGCTGGTCCGTAAAGAACTGCGATAGGCGCTTGCCCGTAAAGTCACCATCAATCATGCCCCCAATGATGACCTCCAGAGCGATAGCCGGCTCGAGGGCACGGTCCGCATTCTTCACAAGCGTCCCCTTCAGGGATAGCTTGGTGTCCTGCCGAGAATAGTTGTCCTTCCAAGTTAACTGGACATATCCCCGCCCATAATAGGTTTGCCCCGTGACGGGATCCGGCGTCCCGTATTTCTTTCCCTTGCCCTTCCCATACTCGGCAATGGGTTGCATGGTAGCCGCGGTCTCATGGTACGTGGTTGCCAGAATGTAAGCGAGCATCCGATCGTCAAGGTGGTACCGTTCGGGGATGGGTGGGTTCTTATTGTCGTACCAGTCAAGGAACACGTTGAGTCCATCGACCTGCCCCTGATCGAACTTCTTAAACAGGTAATACTTGATGTTGTCGAAGAAGTATTTCCGGTGGATCATAGCTCCCCTCGCTTCTTCGCCGCAACCCAATCCTTCATCATCTGGGTCTGTGCCCTCAACTCTGCGGTGTGCGCCTTCATCTCGGCAAGCTGGTTATCCTGCATGGCAGTAAACTTCTCGATAGCAACTGCGTTCTCCGCCATCCGAGTGCTGATTTGGCCCATGTCCTTCGTGAACTCGGTCAACAGGAACCATAGAAGTACCGCAGCCACCACGACTGGAAAGCCCACCCGGACGACAATATCCGACGCGGTGCTGGCCCAGCCCCCGTTAGCCATCATCGACCTCGGTCGAGCAGAACCAGGCAGAGGGCCAGGAGCGCGATCCCTCCCGCCATCCCCGCGAGGTAGCTTATCAGGTCCATCTGTACCCTTAGGAGGGGGCGCAGAGGGCGTAGACGGTGTAGGTGAGGTCGGCATTCGGGGATAATGTTTGGATGCACGTCGCTGCAGCCGTCCACTCGGTCCCGCTGGTAGGGCCCGAGAATAACAAGTGGATGCGCTGAATATCGACCGCGACGCCGTTCGCAATCGTTGGAACGACGCCCCCAGCTTGGACGACCTCGCCGGGCTCGCAAGGGGACGTTAGCACAAAGAGGTCGCCGGCCTGTGCGCGACCGAAATCTTGCGACACGGCCCTCAAAACCCCGGCACTACTTCCTCCGGTAGGGCCTGTGGGTCCGCTCGGTCCCGTCGCTCCGGGTTGACCGGGCAGCCCCATAGCACCGTTGCTACCAGCATTCCCAGTAGCACCGACATTGCCATCCATGCCAGGAACACCACTCGGTCCGACATTACCTTGTGCTCCTTGCGGGCCGGCGGGGCCTGTCGGCCCCGTTGGACCAACTGGGATTGACACCGCGCGGCACACGTTAGGATCAGTCTGCACGCACGTCCTCACGATGCCCTGCTGGCATTGCTTGTAGTCTGGGCCGCTGAATTGGCTGCACAGTGCACTGACGATTGGTATGCATACCTCGCTGCAGAACTCCTTCTTCGACCGCAGGGGCACGCTGCAGTTGAGACATGGCACAGCTGGGCACGCCAGAGCACTGCTCGCTACCATCACCACCACTACGTAAGCGGGTGCGAATCGTCGTCCGAGGTCCACTTGGTACCGCTAGCCCGCCATGGAGTGTCGATGTTCTGGCCCTTCCAGGGGAACCACCCATGGGCCGCCGCAACCGTGTTGTCTTGCTGCAGGACCCACCGACGCGTGCCACACGGCCGCTGGGCCGCAATGCTTGAGATTCCTGGATCCGGTGCTGGTGCTGGCATCACTGTCCTCCTATATAGGGCCTGTAGTTCCCAGGGTCAAAGCTTTCCCCACCCCCCTCCCCCCTCCGCCACAGGCCCGTATTGGCGGCCCACTCGTCGGCCAGTCGCACGAGGACCTGGTTCTGCTCAGGGGAGAGCTTGAGGTTAGTTGAGATCGAGAGCCCATCCTCATCATACCGGAGGGCTCCCGAGTCGATCATGTTCTGGATGGCCAACACGGGGTCGTAGTCCGATTCGCTGTCCTGGTTCTTGAAGAAGTCCTTGATTTGGTTGTTCCAGAATCGCCTCTGCTTGTATCCCGCTTCGTCAGCGTAGGGCGGGTTTGGTAGGGCTTCGCCCTGGGGCCTCGACTTGCCACTCATGAGGGCCTTGATAGTCTCAACCTCGCGGGGGCTGGCCTTCGTGTCCTGGACCTGGGTAGTTGGGTCGTTCGGGTCGATGGTTACATCGTGGCGGCTACGGATCCGGTTGAACAGCTCAACAGTCTTGGGATCCAGGCGCCGCCAAACGATATCGCCAGTCGTAGAATCGTTGGGCATATTTATCTCCTAGGAGGAGTTGTGGCCCGGGGTAGTAGCATCAGCTTGGGGCGCCCGGGCCAGCATGCTCCTTTGCTGCATGCAACCACCTCCTCGCTAGAACTTCTTAAGGGTCTGAGCAAGCCGGGCTCGCTGGCCCAGCTTCCCACCGGCCTTGGCGGCCTTCGCGAGCTTAGCTGCGGGGATCTTGGTTCCTTGCGGGACGCCTAGCTGCTTGTGAAGGGCACCCGGATGCTTGATCGCGCCCTGAATCCACTTCTTGGCCATCTGCGTGCCCCTCCCCGCCCCCCTACTTGCTGCCCTCGTTGAGGGCTGCGACCGCAGCGTCACCTGCTTCCTTAGCAGTCTTGAACTTCTTGGCGGGCTGACCCTCGGGCGTCAGCTCCCCGAGCTTGTCGAAGACCGCGTTCATTTCCTCCGCCGAGGGTTGGGGACGGAGGGAGAGCATGGCCTCCGTGGCCGCCCGTTCGACCTGCTTGGCCGAGAGGGAATCGTCGGGGTGCCCGTCCTTATCTAGGCCGGACTTCGAGGTGGGCTCGTTTGGTTGGAAGTCGTCGGCGAGCTTCCGGGCTGCGGGCTTCTCGGGCTTCGGGGGTCCTGCGGTCTCAGTTTCCTTGGTAGCCATCCCTGGCTCCCTTCGCTGCTCAGGGGTTTGGTGGCGCGAAGCGCCCCATCCCTGGCCTCCTTCAAAAAATAAGGCCCTCGGGATCGTTGTCCCATGGGCCATTCCGGACTTCGTACCGCTTGGGTAGTCGATCGTAGAGGGCTGCCAGCTTCCGCAGGAATTTCGAGGGAGGGCGGTCCATACTAATGCAATCGGCGTGCCAGGGCCACCGGGCCAAAAGCTGTGAAATGGATAGCAGTTGTATCGTTTACAAAGTACTGAAAAAAGTACGCGCGCGCGAGGGTGGGGTACCCTAGCGGGTCCTCCAATTTTAAATCACGTTGGGGGGTACTAACGAACGCTCGTTCGCATACAGGTTGTCTGTGTCAAACGAACGCTCGTACGGCGCGAGCCAAAAAGAAAGGGGGCCAGGTTACCCCGGCCCCCCGTCTCTAGCAAGTTGCCTTGCTACTTCTTGGTCTTGGCAACTGGCTTCGTGGCCGGCTTGGTGGCCGCCTCGACTGACGCTTCCAGATCCTGCTGCAGGTCCGGGTTAACAGCGTCCGCTGCTGCCTTGCGGTCCTTCTTCTCTGCTTCCTTGGCAAGAATCTCCGTCCACCGCGCCTCGACGGCCGTGTCGTAGTCGGCGCCGAGTTCCTTGCGGGCCTGCGCCTCCAGCTTCTCCAGCGCGTCGTACACCATCGACAGCCCGAACTCATTATTGCTGACTGGCTTGCCGTTGCTCTCAGCGAAGCTTGCCAACACCAGGAAAAGCTTACGCCAGTCCTGCGCGGTCCGGTCGGGGCTGGTGCGGTACGGATCGTTTCCGATGAAGATATACGCCATCGGATCCTTCTTGGTCGCGGGCTTGGTGGCCTCGCCTGCGACCGGCTTGCGGAACGTGAATGCCATCTCTGATCTCCTTTGGCCCGGGCCTCGCCCGGATCAAGCAACCTCCGATCGACCATCGATCGGATTGGAACCACCTTGCCCGACGGGGCGGAGCGAGTCAAGTCTTTTTTTGCCCCCGACGCGATTTTTTTTCGCTTGCGTCGTGCCATGGCACCTGCCTGAGCACGTCAGTCTAGCTGCACACCTGGCTGTTCGACCAGGCTGCTGCCTGGCCTGCCACCTGGCCAGGTTGCTCGAGTACCAGAGCTCTACCTCGCGGCGCTGAAAGCTAGCCAGCAGCCGCGGCGCACGCCCCTATAATGGTTGAAACGCGGCACTCTCATAGAGATACAAACGCGGGCATCTCATCTGGCCAGGTTTGTTGGGCCTTCAAAATGTGAACGTTCAACGTGCTAGCCACGTTAGCCAGCCACTGGGCTGACATTGGTTGATTGGTTGTGGGTTATGGTTCTGGTGTGCCCCTTGGGGGAATATGGTGAGGTTCTGTCGTCATTTCCGACGAGGAAGGAAATTAAAGGGTATCACGAGGAATTTGAAGTGGCCCTATATGTATAAATAATTATATAGTGTTACAATATACTTAATGATAGGAACCCACCATATCATCCCAAGGGGCACACTAGAACCAGAACCACCAACAAATCGACCACAAACCCCAACCACGAGCCCACGGCCCGCCGCGGTACCACGCCCACGAGGCCCCAATTAGTGTGGCACAACTTCTGCATACATATACCACTAGGCAGTACCCCGCTAACTGAAAGGAGACAACATGTCACGTCGCATCAATTACGCGTATCTCGACCGACTCCTAGCTGCACTCGACCACGTGGGCATTGACGCCCGCGAACTACCCAACACATTCATTCGCCTAGCCTGGCAAGAACGACTCCAGTTCCTCCGTGATAAGTACGACGTACCTATCTGTGCACGTTGCAAGGTCCCATACCTCCAGGAGGAGATGGACACGCGCTACGATCTCTGCTCCTCGTGTGCTGAGACAATGCATCGCAAGCGTGCCCATGATCCCCGCATAGCAGACATGTTAGTTCATCAGTATATGCCCCAGCTCGAGCGCACCCTCGCTGCCAAGACAGATTCCAACGTATCAGTTCAAATTGCTGAACTGACCCGCAAGATGCCCACTCCACAATCCGCGTCAGATGTCCTCGACCGCGCCGCGAAGCGCACCAAGGTTGATAGTTAACGCGCTTGACTTATCTCGCCGGATCATGTACTCTGTCCTCGGAATCGATGGTTTGCAACTCAAGAGCGGCTGCGGGATCCAAGGATCCAAGCCAGGCGGCAAGGCCGCCGAAGGGGGCTGCTGTGCAGCCCGAGAAAGGAAAACTGCATGGATTTCACCTTCAACGCTGATGCCCGAGTCAACAAACGCAAGGCAGAGCAGGAACGGCGCCGCGCCGAGCGCAAGCGTGTCAAGGCGGAGCGCCGCGCCGACGAGCAGGCGCAGCGTGCACGTGAGGAAGCGTGGCGCGCCCGCCAGAATGCTCGGTACGCCACCCAGCAGGCCATCGCCGCCGTCGATCGACAGCTCGCGCTGGAGATCATCAACGCTGGCTACCGCACCACGAGCCGCAAGCACCACCCCGACCTCGGCGGCACCCATGAGCAGATGGTCGCCATCAATCGCGTCTGCGACCGCCTTCGCCAAATCGTGGGCTGAGGCAGCCCCCCCCAAGGAGGACAAGGCATTGACCCTCACTCTCAACTTCAAGCAGCCTCTCAAGGCAGCCGAGACAAACAAACCGCGCCCTGCCAGGGGGAGCAATCCCCCGGGCGCTCGGACTCGCAACGAACCCCAACGACGCTACTACAAGCCCGAGCCCGAAGACGTGTACAAGTACCGCTCGCCCAAGGCAGTCCCCCAGGCCGATACCTACGAGCTACGCGAGCGCGTGGCCCACGCCTCCCTCGTCCTGAACGATGCGTACTACGCCTACGTCAAGGCCCTCCACGAATTCGAGCAACTCGGTCCGCTGCCCGACGAGATCCTCGTGGATCTCCCCTTCAAGATCAAGAAGCACCTCAAGCAGTATGAGTACCCAGGCGCCGAGCGACTCGCTCGCAGAAAGGACTAGCACGATGACCCTCACCATCCACCCGAACACCAAGCCTCACTGTGGCTCCGCCGGACCCATCCTCTACGCAGACGGCAAAGCCTGGTCGGTCAATACCATCGGCAACGAGGTCGTGGATTGGCGCTACGAGTTAGACCAGCGTAGCTGCCCCGAATGTGCACGCCACGTCCAGGCCGCGGCCCTTCTCACAGCGTGGTGTGAGTGCGAGCACATCTCACATACCGACGACGAAGGCGAAGGCCACGGCTACGGTGCTCACATTCCCACCCAACCCACCAAGCTCCGGGACATGGGCACCTGGAATCTCTGCGAACACTGCCGGTTGGTCTGTCACCACGACAACCAGTGATTGCAGCACCAGGGGCTTGGGAGACCAAGCCCCTCACGGTGCAATCCCGCACCGGGATGCTACGCATCCCACCAACCAATGAAAGGAGCACGAAAGTGGTAATCAATCCGAAGGGTCTCAAGGAGCACGGTATCACCGTGCGGGTCTTCAAGATCATGTCGAATGGGGAACGCGCCCCTCTCAAGCACGTGACTCCCGTAGACATCACGGACTTGAGCATCGAGATCTTCCCCGAGAACGGCAGGGCCCTACCCGAGGTCGTTACCAACGTGATCAAAGACACGGTCAATACCCCCGAGTACGCCGATGTTATCGTCAGCGGACTCCACCGCACGATCCAGACCTTCCAGATCCTCGAAGCGATCGAGCGAACCAACAAGGAGGACTAAATGCGCACGATCCTACAGATGAAGATCACAGTGCTTGTCACCGACGAGTTCTGGATGGAGTGCCCCGACGAGAAGTTCGCGGAACTCACCCAGCAGTTCCGCGACGACATCAGGGAGGCTGTCTCCGCCATGCAACCACTTGCCATCGGCGACGGCAAGGCCATCAAGCTCTCAGTACAGGAGATCTAACCATGATCTACAACGTCACACTGAAGGTGCCCGTCAAGCTCACGGCGACCTGTCACATCAAGGTCGCCGCGGAGAACGAGGACCAGGCCTGGGACCGCGCGATGGACGTGTACGCGGGCCTCGTCGAGAACGATGAGGCAGCCATGAAGGCGTACCGCCAGGACAAGGCCCCGTACCCAGAGAAGTACAACATCGTCTGGGACGTGGACAACCAGGACATCGAGAGCAACATGAACGAGCGCGAGATCGAGGTCGACCGCGTGGAGCCGGGCGAATGACCAGCGAATACGACGACCCACGAGCCGAAGCCCTTCGGACCGACGATCCCATCCACTCCATCGACCGGTGCCCCGAGTGCAACGAGCGCTGCATCAAGCTCCAGCTGCCCGTCTTCTCGGGTGACCCACGCCCCACCGCTGTCACCTGGTGCGTCAATGGCCACGTCTGCGTCGTCGATCCCCTGATCGGCGTGAACTATCGGCTGGTTCACAACTTCAGGGAGTACGACGAATGAAAACACCACCATCGGAGCGCAGGGGGCTGCTGGAAGGAGCAGTCGGAATCACACCTAGGAACGGACACCAGGAGGCAATCGTGCGACCCATCCCAAATGATCCAGTCAAGAAGCACGGGAGCCTCAACATGATCCTCAACGACATGTACAAGCGGTTTGGCGCGGTGTTCGTGAATCTGCGGACGCTAGCCAAGACCGACGCGGAGCGCGAGTTCTTGACCCAACAGCTACACGGGCTCCGCAGCGCCGTCCGTGAACTGATCGACCAGGCGCAGGGATTCCCGAAGTGACCTGGCTCGAGCAGCGACGCAACTACCTGCTGGCCTTATTGCAGGGCTATCTACCCGAGATGCAAAGGAGGGCGAATGGAGACGGATCAACAGACCAGGATGCTCCTGGACATCGAGGAACTGCTGTCAGATCACAGCAAGAAGGCACTCGAGCATTTCGTCGAAACAAACCCGCACTACCGCGGAGCCCACTGGGCGGACGCGCTCGACATCATGCTCGAGGCCGACGCCCACGTCGGGCTGACTGAAGCGATCTACGAGGATCTCAAGCCGATCGTGCCACTCGGCAAGGAGCCGTGGATCGTGCCAGTCTTTCTCACACTCATGTATGCCCGCAAGGGCCACGTACCATACGCCACGGAAGTCGCGTACTGGCACGGACTCGTCACTGGGCTAGCGGAGAAGTCATGCACGTGAGCCACTACCCAATGGCCAAGACCGTCAACATCCATATGAGCGAGGACGAAGCGTCCAACCTCTGCCGGTGGCTCGAGGAGACTACGAACCCAGCCCCCAACCAAAACGCGAACGTCCCCCAGAAGTTAGAGGACATGTTCCGAGAGATCATCACTAAGGAGGAGACACTAGAGGCAAACATCCCAAGTTGATAGCCCGCTTGGCGCTTCGGAGTTCGAAGCGCCAAGTAAGGTGTCAACCTGGCACCCCACTGGTCACAGCGACCAGCGAACCCAGAAAAGGAGACGCGATGAAGGAAACCAAACCTACCAACAAGCGAACGCTCTCGAGAATCCAGGGCGTCCTCCGGGCCCACAATCGGAGGGAGATCACCGGCGTTGAGGCACTCAGCGCCATCGCACGGATCGTCCGCGAGGAAAGCGCGGCTGAGGCGAGGAGGGCTGCGGCGTGAAGTACGAGCTACTGATGGAATGCACAGCGGGTTACCGGCATGCCTTCAGGACCGTCCTGATCATCAAGCTCAATGATGGGACGTTCAAGATCCACAAGGTATGCAGCCAGTGCAACAGCGAGAAGTTCCCGATCTGGGACGCGCGGGGCAGGATCATCAAGACCCCTGCGTACAAGCACTCGAAGGAATACCGAGAGTTCTTGGATAATCACAACCCAGCAGCGGCGCGAGTCGCCATCCTAGATTCAGACATCAGAAAGGTGGAACAACCCCATGGCTCAGATAACAGAGCTCGTCTGCGATTGGTGCCCAAAGCACAAACACGCCGTCGTAAGTCTGGCAGCGTCAAACGGCAACGAGACAAGCAGCGTGCCTAACGTGGACCTCTGCGCCAAGCACGGCCGCGAGCTGGCCCGTATCCTCAAATCTCACAACAAGCAGCGCGCGGTAGCCAACTCGAAGTCCCCAGGCAAGGGCTACAAGCACGACTGGCAGAAGATCCGCGACGCGCTCATGGCTGCCACTAACAAGGGCAAGACCACTACTGGCGCCGCGGTCGCGCGACAGCTCAAGATTCACAACACCGCAGTGCAGAGCGTAGCGAAGGAACTGATCAAGGCAGGTCGCCTCAAGAGCACGGGCACGGGTGCCGGCCGTAAGCTGAGCCGCCCATGATCACAGACATCAACCTCGTTACCAAGGAAGGCCATGTGTACGCGCAAATCAACTGCCGCTGGTGCCCTGTCCAGGTGGACGTTCCCATTCACCAGGACCGCTTCGACAGCTGGATGGCTGGCCACATGATCCAGGATGCAATGCCCGAACTCTCCCCGGACCTCCGGGAGTTGTTCATCACTGGCACATGCCCCACGTGTTGGGAGGAGATGTATAACATGAACGACAACAGTGGATGGACCACCTACGTCGTGACTACGGCACCTAACGGGCAAACGATGCAGGTCCACGTGAACAGCGACCATGTGATCGTGGCTGCGGGCACAAGCGACAAGTCGTGCTTCAGGCCCGATTTCATCGGCGCGGACTGGGCGCCCATCCGCGAGAGGTTCGAGAAGCGTGGGTGGACCATCGAGGAGATGGAATGACGCCCAGGTACAAGTGGTTCTGGCAGCACGAACGCCACGGCCAGGTCTTCGAGTTCGTGACTGAGTTCGTGGCCTGGGCAGCGTTCATCACGCTCATGATCTGGGCCATCACTGGCACGTTGCCGTGAGGAGGTGAGATGGGGCTATACGACGAACATCGGAAGCTAGGATACCACCACGGGCTCGAGGGCCTCAAACGCTACAAGTGGAGCGACCCCATCCTGCAGCGCGAGTACGACATGGGCTACGAGCTAGCCCTTGAGGAGCGCCGCGGGGACGAGCCCTTCAGCAAGACCGATCGGGAGCTACTGAACATGCTCCGCAAGACCCAGGGCCCCAGGCCCAAGTGGTGAACCATGCCACACGCTCCGCTAGTAGCAGTAAGTCACTTCCTTAACACAGCACTAGCGGATCTCCGAGCGCGCCCCGTAGAGCAAGAGTCTCTGCGGGGCCAGCTCGCTGAGATCGACCAGCTGCTGGTGCAAGCGATCAACCTCGTCGCGCCGCTCATTCGGCACGACGGCGAGTACATCCCGTACCATGGGCCGCGGGAACTGGCGTTCGAACAGGCAGCGGCCCCTCGATCGGAGACGGGGACCCCACGTCTCCCCCTCACCAGCCAAGGTGGTGGGGGGAGGAGGGGGCGGGGTGGGGCGGTGGGCGAGATCACCCTCAAGTTCAAGCAAGATCTTGACGATCTACTGAAGTAGGAGGAGGAGAGGAAGATGGAGACGTTTATCAATTGTCCTAACTGCAAGTCCGGGATCTTGCTCCCGCTATCAGACTACGGCGGGGATCACGGGGGCTCCGTCAAGTACAAAGCGTGGGTCTGTTACAACGAGAAGTGTGGGTGGACCCTTCGGATTGACAAGGGCCAGGTCAGCTACACGAAGACCCACTCGCGCTCGTAGATGGGATTTTACGTGTCCTTCGAACTCGAGATAATGCTCGGCGCGCGACAGGTCGTGGTCCTGCTCCTAGACCACTACGTGCGTGACGGGGACCTGGAAGACGAACACGATACGATCGAGTTCAGGTACAAGGTCTTCGACCCCCAGGAGGAGGCAGAGATCACGCAACTAAGCGCAGAGGATCGTGAGACTATCTACAACGCAATCATGGCTGACCTCCAGACAATCTGCGAGTAAGGAGGTGTGATGCAGGACTTCTGCCACATTCCGTTCGATGACAACTGGTTACATGTCGAGCCGTTCCACGAGTGGTGCATCGAGGCGGCAGCCCAGGTGATCGACGAGCTTAACTTCGTCGATGACAGAGAGAAGTCGGATTCGATGGGTAACCTGTTGTATCACTTCATCGGCTGCTGGTGGGCCACGATCCGCAAAGACAAGGGTATTATCGGACCGACAGCCAAGTCCACGGCCGAGTTCGTGGAACACATGGTAGCATGTCACGAGATGCCACACGAGAGTGCAACAGGATGCCTTGAGTTGTTGGTTCACTTCGCAAGCCTGGTCATCACCAAGTCCGGAGGCAGGCTCGTCTAACATGGACTCAGCTTCCGTCTATAGGAGGCAAGACGTGATGCGCGAGATCAGCCGGCGGATCGGCTACCAAGGCCGATTCGTCTGGCTGGTCCCGACGCCCGACGTGACCATCAACGCTAGCAACCTGTCGGGAGTCTCGAGGCTCCGCTTCCGACTGCTCGACATCTCCCAGGAGCCTTACACCTTCTACCGCAACCACGCCCTGAGAGAGGGCAAGCGTATCAAGCTCGACGTTAACACAGCACTCGCGGCCCTTCCCGTGATGCGGGGCCGGCGTCGTGACCTGCTGGTGTTCCTCTGCCCCGCAAGGGCACGAGCACACTCCTGGTCCTACTCCAATGGCTGGCGACTCTCGCCCGAGGAAATCGCAGTGCTCCTATCGCAGGAAGATGCCTTCGATCGGTCCACGATGGCAGTTGCGCGTGCAGTCTGCGTGTATCGGGGACTGATCGATCCCCGCGGTCGCTTGTCACCGAGCGGTGCCGCGGCACTGGACAGCAAGAAATTGTACCAGAAGATCTAAGGGCGAACCGCGCCCTGGGCAGTTGCCCTAAACCGGCGTCTCATCCGGTGCATATAAACAAGGTTGAAAATGAGAACGGCGGACCTCAACGTAATGAGGTAGTTTCATGTTAGCCTCTTTCATTCTCCTTCACAGATTGAAGTAGCCACGGGACAGCCAACCGACTCGGGCGTCTGACCGCGCCCGACGTCGAGGCGTGCCCCAAACTTTCTTGTTGGGTCAACGACCCACAGCGCCAAGCTGCGTTCTGATGCAGAAGGGGGGTTCTCAAGACAGCATGATACTTGACATGGCAATCGCACGCTTCCGCGAACTACGCGGAAAGCATGGCCACCTACCTAGAAACGGTAGGACGCCAGAAGTAATACGTCATTTCCATGCCGCCCAGGTCGAGATGTTCAATATCGCGCAGCTCATCTGCTTTCTAGTTGGACCCGAGGTCCAGCTCGAGCTAGATGCAACCAGGCGCGAGATCATAGAACAGATTGAGCTCAACATCAAAGTACCGACGGGCGCCCGCGTGGTTACGAAGCGTATTCCCATGGGCCACCTTCTCTGGTCGGAATTTCAGCTAACTCCCGAAATATCTGTTGACCCAAACATAACCGGAAATGCGGTCCTCTTTCCCTTACTAAAGAAGCTCAAGGGATTGTTACGTGCACAATGCAGCCTTGTCAATACCAGGACCTTGAGGTGAATTGTAAAATTGACATTGGCACTCCGTTTGCATTGACCTACATCGTCAGGGAGTCGCCTTTTGAATTTAAAAGGAAAATTTAAGGACACGATAACAGGCGGCACCGCAACAGCCTACGGCCACATAGCAGCCAGAAAACTTATCGAGATATATCTGGGAAGGAGGCTCAAGAATTACGAACTAGTACACGAAGATCCGTTCAATAACAACCTCAACAATTTAGTAGTCGTGGATCGCAAAACCCATCAATTGATCCACGCTAGAAGAAGGAGAGGACACATGGCGGATATTGTTGTTCCCGCAAAGCACGAAGCAAAGGTCAAGGCCGTCACTCTCAAGGTCAGCACCGGCAAGGGTGATGACAAGAACGAGCAGGACTTCCAGGCAGAACTGCCCGCGTCTATTGGGGACGCCGTGGCGCTGCTCGGTGAGAAGGCCGTGTTCCGTCGCTTCATCAATGCCCATGTCGTGTACCTCCAGGGCGTCGAGCGCTCCAAGCTCCAGAAGGAGTCCGAGACCGAGCCTCGCGAGCGCAAGCGGGCTCAGTACCTCGAGTCCCTAGGGCTCTGACCTAAGCGGGGGCGGGGACTATGATCCTCTGGAAAACGAATAACGGTCCCCGCCCCTATGGGACCACGTCCGCTGAACTCCACCTATACAGGAGGCTTGAGAGGGACCTACGGATGGGCAAGACCGTCGATCAAATGAGCTACGAGGAACTGATATCAGCTATCACAGAACTACAAGCGGTCCGTATTCCCACAAAGACGCCCAAGCAGCCGAAGCGACTCGATGAAAAGAAGCCACCTAAAGATCCGGCCAAGCGTACCTGGCGGGACGATCTGTTCGGAGACTGAGATGTCTCTCACCGCACGACGCATACTGCGGGAGATCGAACTACTCGACTGGTCTGGCCACGTCGAACTACCGTACCTCGACATGCAGTGGCTCGCGTCCCAACTCTACGTTCGATTGAACAAGACCGAAGCTGAGGTTTGCGACGCTTGCAACAAGGCAGCGCCCATCGTTCTTACCACCACACTCGGGAACATTTGCGCTGAGTGTGTCGAGGACATGAACGACAACATCGACCAAATGCGCGAACTAATGGGTGATGAATGACAACCACCTGGGGAGGTGAATCATGGGGGACGAGTTCTGGCTCGATTCCAGCAAGATCGAAGCGTTCCATCTCTGCCCGCAGAAGTACGCCTATCGTTACGAAGAACACCTAGTCCCGGTAGACCGTAAGCGCGACTCGGCTATCATGTTCGGTGGAGCGATCCACAAGGCCCTAGAGTCCCTCTACCGCGGCACCGCCTTCGAGAAGGTGAAGTGCCCACTCTGTGAACAAGGGTGCTTCTACTGTAAGGGCCGCGAGATCCCTCGTATCAGCGCCCTCTTTCTCGCCAACTACAGCGATGATCCCGAGGAAATGCGGGAGATTCGTACCGTCGATCGGGGCCTTGAGATGCTAGTGACCTATCTCTCCAAGTATGGCCGCGAACCTTTCAAGGTGCTTGAGGTCGAGAAACCCTTCGAGATTTGGTTCGTCACTAGCGAGGGAGTCGGCTTCAAGTATATCGGGCGGATCGATCTCATCGTGGACTACGAAGGCACCCCGATGACTATCGACCACAAGACCACCTCCCGCTTCGGGGCCGTGTTCGACGCCAGCTTCAAGCTCAGTGGTCAGTTCACCGGGTACATGCGAGGGGCTGAGGCCCTTATCGGCCGCGAGGTAACGTCCGCAATGGCCAATTCCCTTCGCATAACAACTAAGATCGACGACAACAGCTTCGCACGCATCTTTACATACCGGACCCCCGAGGAGTTCGATAACTGGCGAACCGAGGTCCAACACCTCGCGACTCAAATCCTCAGGGGCCGCGAGCAAGGCTGGTGGTCCAAATCGGCACCCTACGCGTGCGGAGCGTACAACCGAGTCTGCGAGTATTACCCACTGTGTATCGCATCTGCCCAGACTCGGGAGACTCTCAAGCAGAGCGCTTACGAAGTGAAACCGTGGGAACCACGGAAGGAGGAAGAATGAGTGAATTGAACAACATCCGGCACGTGACCGACGCGCCACGAGTCGGGCGATCATACTTGTTCTACGGGCCTCCAGGTAGTGGGAAGACTACCCTCGCAGCCATGCACCCTAGCAAGCGGAAGCTCTGGTTGGACGTGGACCAAAAGATTCACGAGATGGACCGGCTGCCCAACAAAGGCGCGATCAGCGTGTGGGTGCCCGACGAACCTCTTGGGAACCCTGAGCGGATCGAGATACCCTGGTCGCCGGATCCCAAGGACGTGAAGACTGGCACTATTCCTAGCAAGAAGCCCATGGGCTATGAGAAGCTCGTAGGCGTCACAAACGAGTTACTAAAGCAAGCGCGGACCGAGCAGGGGCTCGATTACGATTGTGTCGTGCTTGATACTCTGACGGCAGTTGGCGACCACTGGACCCGGCTGCTCATGTACACGCATCGGGTCTCGTTTATGACCGAGAGGCTGTGGGGGATTTATCTCGCAGGGATGATGGAGTACCTAAATGGTTTTCTCACTCTGCCTTGTGATCGAATCGTCGTCTGCCACGAGAAGCGTCGAACTGATGAGGATACTAAGCTTGACGTTATACGACCTTCTGTCGCAGGGCAGATGGGAGATAATCTTGTCAGATTCTTCACTGAGGCTTACTGGCTCACTGGACGGGAACGAAGCGGGAAGTACAAACTCCAGACTGTGACTGCCAATGGCGCAGCTGCACGTACGGGAAGGAACCTCGACCCCGAGGTCTTAGCCGGTCCGGAGATCTTCGCGTGAGCGATGAACTTCTTTTTCAAGCAAGTCATCCTGCGTATTGCGCTGGCTTTGTTGTCAGTGGCGATAGAGTGGTTGAGGCAGCGCCGATACTCCGGCGAAAGATCCTCTTTCTACCAGCACTCGTCGCTATCGCCATCCTTATACGAGCAGGTGCACGGATCGAACACGTTGACTCGGCCGGTTCACCGGCCCTAACGGGCACGCGGTAGCGTGCCAAGGAGGCAGTAGCATGGCGGAAGAAGACTTCATCAACATCAACCTGGGGGACGTTGACGACGGCGGGGATCCTGTTCCCGCTGGCCTCCAACTGTGCCGCGTCAAGTCGGCGCAGCGCCAACACAAGCAGGGGAGCGAGTATCCATACATCGACGTGCGCCTCGCTCCGCTCGAGGTTGAGGACAAGTTCCTCAAGCGCACCCTGTTCCTCACCCTGAGCTTCCATCCCAACGCGATGTGGAATCTCAAGCGGTTCATGAAGGCTGCCCAGGTTCCCTTCACCGAGAAAGGTTTCCATGTCGATGACTTCCTCGGCAAGGAGGTCTACGTGACCGTCAAGCACTCCCCGGACCGCACCGATCCGAGCGCGATCCGGGCCGAAGTGACTCCGCCTTACAGCAAGGCGTAGTCTAACCTGAGGGCCGGCGGCTCACCACACCGGCTGCCCCCAGTCGGGACCTCCCCGGGGAGCCGTCGGCCCACTAGACGAGGAAGCCATGAACCAAAAATGCCTTTCGAAGATCGAGAAGATCGCAGCAACTTTTGTGGAAGTGACCGACGCACTTGACCACCTAAAAACCATCGTTGAGAACGACGAGGAGGATAGGATTGAAGAAGCGATGGATATGTTCCCGTCGCCCGCGCAGCTCACCCGATCCCTAGAACACCTAGGCCAACTCATTGAGACCCGGCCCTGGGAAAGCAAGAGGAAGCGCGACAATGCCTGAGGAACGCATAGCCATCACGGACATCAACATCGGTGAGAAGCATCGCATGCGGAAGTTCTTCGGTGATATCGAGGGACTCGCTGCGTCACTGGCACGGTTCGGATTGCTCACGCCCATCGTGCTCGACGAGGAGAACAATTTGATCGCGGGCCACCGCCGCATCTTGGCAGCAAAGCATCTCGGCTGGCCCGACATCCCGTACCTGCGCCGCGAGGCGCTGGATCCGATCGTGCGACAGGAACTCGAGCTTGAGGAGAATATCCGGCGCAAGGATCTCGAGTGGCAAGAGGAAGTCGTCGGGCTCTACAGGCTGTACATGGCCAAGCAGAGTCGGTACGGCGAGAAGGGTAACCCACTAAGCGAGAACGGTGGGTACGGGATCGAGGAGGCGGCAAGGGAACTTGATCGTGCGACCGGATCCATTAGCATGGATCTTGCGTTAGCAAAGGCGCTCCAGGAATACCCAGATCTCGTGGAGGAAAAGACAAAGTCCTCCGCGTTCAAGCGGTTCAGGCGCATGAAGGAGACCGCACTTCGTGCGGAGCTGGCGAAGCGCAAGCAGGAGATCGACCATGGAGCGTTCTCGGAAGATGACGACGATGCCGAGGAAGAAGCCACAGAAACCGACGCTCCGATATTCGTCCGTCAACCGATCCGCAAAGCCGTGTGGAAAGGTATCGGAATCTTCTATCACGCCGATTCCCGAGATGTCCTCCGCGGACTCCCCGCCGACTCCATCGACCTCATCGTCACAGACCCACCGTACGGAATAGGGCTGTATCGGGAAGGCACAGCGACCAGCTCCAGCAAGTTTGCCGAGAACCAGGGCGCCATGTACGATGACGACCCCAAGACAGTCATGGATATGCTAGACGAAACGTTCATGCACGCTGCTAGGCTGTTGAAGCCTGACGGACATGCGTACGTGTTCTTCCACATGACTAGGTACGAACCTGTGTACCTAATGCTCAAGCGGCATTTCGGGGAGTGCGAAGCGACCCCCATCATCTGGCTTAAGCAGACCACGGGCATCGGGGATCCTACACGGAATTGGATCTATACCTACGAACCGTGCTTCTGGGTGAACCGCGGCCGTGTTCTGGTCAAGCCCCAACCGTTCAACGTGCTTAAGTATGACACCGTCTCAAAGAAGATCCACAGCGTCGAGAAGCCCGTCGCGCTCATGCGACACCTCATCGAAGCGAGCGCCGTCAAGGGTGAACTCGTACTTGACCCCTTCGCCGGAAGCGGAAGTTCCTTGGTTGCTGCTGCACAGCTGGGCTGCCGGTTCATCGGGATCGAGAAGCATCAGGACTTTTATCGCAGTGCGGTGGATCGCGTGGCGCGTGATCTGGCGAGCCAGGCAGAAATTGACCTGCCGGCAGGTGATGGCGCTCCTAGCAATGAGTCTACTGTTTCCGAGTGAATTCTTTCGGGTGATCCGCAATGGCCAGTCCGTTTCACGGAAGGATAGTTCCACCTAGCGGCACACCCGCTTGTCAGATTGCTTTCGTAGGCGCCCGACCGGGCCAGGATGAGGTCTGTACAGGCAGGCCCTTCACTGGCCCCTCGGGCGAACTACTTTGGCGATTGGCAGGCTTATCGCGGGCAGAATGTTACGTCACGAATGTACGACGGGACTTCCACGATGTCCTATCCGTCCCTACGCGAGAAGAAATTGATTCGGTTCTGCCCGCTCTGCGGGACGAGCTTAGTCGCACGACGGCAAACGTGTTTGTCGCCATTGGCGCGCAGGCACTATATGCCCTCACGGGCCAGCAGTCAATCGAACAGTGGCGGGGCTCGGTTCTACCTTGTAGTCTGGTGCCCAATCGCAAAGTTATCGGTACTTATCACACTGCGGCTGCCCTCCGCGAGTTCCCGATAACTTTCATCATTGAACACGACTTAAGGAGGGCTCGTCGTGAAGCAGCATTTCCGCATATCAATCGGCCTCAACGCGACTTCCTCATCGACCCCAACCTTGTCGAAGCTGTTAGCTATCTCGACGGGCTTGGCGACCCTATTTCGGTGGATATCGAAACAATCGGGATGGACTACCCTACGTGTGTCGGTATCTCTGACGATCCCGCACGGGCGATCTGTATCCCATTTAGAGGAGGTCGCCTCGGAGTTACAGAACTTGCATACGTCTGGCGTAAATTGGAACATGTCTTTCGCACCCGCGGGATCATCGGGCAAAACATACAGTTTGACCTCACACGACTCGAACGCTACGGGTTCACCTTCCCGCGCATTGAGTTTGATACGATGCTCGCGCACCACCTCCTCTACCCGGAGTTCGACCACGATCTCGGATTCATAACAAGTATCTATACAGAGGAACCGTACTACAAACATGAAAGTAGCAGCGACCTCTGGCGCTACAATTGCAAGGACGCTGCCTGCACATACGAAGCGTACCTTGGACTCAAAAAAGAACTGATAAAGAACGACCAGCTTCAGTACTACCAGGAACAAGTGCTAAGCTTGATTCGACCTGTCATGCACATGCAGAGCCAGGGCTTCGTCATTGACAAACAGGCCCTCGAGACGACGCGCGCGAGGATGGAGCTTGAGAGGGAGTATCTACAGTTGCAACTTAATCAGATGGTTAACTTCGACCTCAACGTTCGGAGTCCTACCGACCTCAGATATTTGCTGCACGATGTGCTCAAGCTTCCCAAGCTCAAGCAAACGAAGGGCGGCCAACCAAGTACAGACGAAGATACATTGCGAAAGTTGTCCTACGACAGTGAGCGGCATGCGCCGATCTTCAGAAAGATCTTGGACGTTCGGGAGAGGCGCACGATGCTTAGCGGGTTTTTGTCTCTCCAGGTTGGCGAGGATAATAGGTACAAAGCAGATTATCTGATCCATGGGACTAAGTCGGGCCGCTTAAGTAGCAGGGGCCGCGGTAGTGGGCCACAACTGCAAAACATCCCGATGCGTGCCAGGAAGATGTTTGTAGCGGCGCCTGGTCACGTCCTTATTCAGGGGGACCTAAAGCGAGCGGAGGCGATGTTCGTTGCGTTCGACAGCCAGTCGCCAAGTCTGCAGAAGCTGTACACAGATCCCACGATCAATCCGTACTGCGAGTTCGCATCGCGCACACTGAAGCGTCACGTGAGCAAGAGCGAAGAAGAAATTTACAAAACGTTTAAGACGGTCACGCACGCCAGTAATTACGGAATGGCGTGGAAGAAGCTCATCATGATCCTTAGACTTGCGGGGATCGATATAGATGACCTGGAACTTCGAGGACTGTGGGGAGCAAAATCCAAGGCCGAGTTCCTCATTGAGTCCTATCATAGTCTCGCTCCTGAACTTAGAACTCTGTGGTACCCACGTATACGTAGTGTGGTCCGGGCCACCAGATGCATTCACGACGCATTCGGGCGTCGACGATTGTTCCTAGATCGGATGGATGAGGACTTATTCCGAAAGGCATATGCCCAGCGACCCCAAAGCAGTATCGTAACGGTAACAAACATAGGGGTCCGAAGGCTGGTAGCTCAAGGATACTCAGTCGTGGCACAAGTACACGACTCCATTGTGTGCGAGGTACCAGCGGAAAGTGTAGCAAGCTCACTCCGGGATCTTGAGACCGCAATGACATCAACAGTGGAAACATGGGGTGGTCCGATCATTATACCCGTCGAGCTAAAGATTGGCTATAGCTGGGGGGACTTGCATGAAGTTGATCTCAAGAGCCCACTTCCTGATCTTGGTAGGCCAAGTGTGGGTGGGCTTCAATGAGTACGGTGACTATGTAGCGACTGAGCCGTACCTGAGCGACGTGAAAGAGAGGGAGGAAGCGATCAGGTTGGCCCGGCGGAAAGCAGAGAAGGTAAGCCATGAACAAGATTCAACTCGTATTCAAAACGCCAGACGGTAGGAAGCACGCATTGAAGATGGGGGGCAAAGGTAAGTACGTCATGCTTAGGGAGGTGAAGCATGAACCTGTTCGAGATATTGCTGCGAATAAAGGACGCGATCGGTGAAGCGAGCTTTCAAGACGCGTTAGCGCTACTATCCACCACCACCCCCCCACCACCCCGGAGGGCTGGTGAGGAAGGAGACGTGGGGGACCCTGCTCCGATTGAGGCGGGCTACCAATGCGCGGTGCGAGCGCAGCCGTCTCCGGTTGAACGTCGGTGCCAGGATGCTTGAGGAGTCGTTCTTGCGACTGTACTTACGGTACACGAGCAAGCAAGAGTCCCCAGACGACTTCCATTTGTGGGTTGGGATGACGGTGGTTGCAGCGGCGTTGGGCCGGAAGTGCTTCATCAATAGAGGGTACTACAGGCTATTCCCGAATTTGTTCACGATCCTCGTGGCTGGCTCAGCCCGGTGCAGGAAGTCAACGGCAATCAACATCGGCGTCGAGTTACTTAAGGTTGTCCCGACGACCCGTGTGATCGGTGGGAAGATTACGCCAGAACGTTTTATCGAGGAGATCAAGCCGGACGAAGGCTGTGAGATCGCGCCTAATGTCCTGGTCCATAGTGGGGAGTTGAGCGTGTTTCTTACCAAGCAACAGTACGGTGAGCCGCTCATTCACATCTTGACGGACATGTATGATTGTCCGCGCGAGTGGTCGTACAAGACTAAGAACAAGGGCCAGGTGCTCCTTAAAGATTTGTTTCTGTGCATCATTGCCGCTACTACCCCAGATGGGGTCGCGCAGGGCATCCCACCCAGCGCCCTGCTCGAGGGATTCGCCTCGCGGGTACTGTTCATCTACCAGGCGGACACCCCCCGGCGCAACGCGCTGCCCGAACTGACGCAGGAGGACGAGGATCTTCGACTCCAGCTCCTCGCGATCATGTCCAAGATCGGGGAACTCAATGGTGAGTTCACCCTCACGCCCGCAGCTAGGGAGTGGTACATCGACTGGTACAACAACATCCAGCCGCCTTCGGACAAGCGACTTGAGGGAATGTGGGGGCGCAAGCACGACCACGTACTGCGGGTGGCGATGGTGCTCGCGGCCTCGAATCTCACGAAGGAGATTGACGAAGGGTTCTTGGACGGGGCCTTGCACGCTGTCGAGGCCGTGGAAAACAACGCGCCCCATGCCTTCGCGGAGATCGGTGGCGACCAGCAAACGAACTATCTGAGTCGCGCCGCCACCTTCATCAGCAGGGCCAAGCGAGTCGGCCACAGCGAGGTCCTACGAAAGCTCTACCCGTGTCGTGCGGACCAGTTCAAGTTGATCATGGAAACGTTAGTCGAGAGCGGTCTCGTCAAGCGGGCCGAGGACCACCCGAACGTCTATATCTGGGTCGGGGAACTCAAGTAGTTCGTTCAAGGATTAAAGTGCCAACATGCTACCATTCAAAGAGATCAACGACGCAATCCTCGCAACTCTTACGCCGCGCGAAGAGCTGGTGGTGCGGATGTATTACGGGTTGGGATGCCAACAGTGTACCGCGAAGGAAATCGGGGCCTATTGGAACGTAACTGCCAACCGTGTCCACCAGCTTCTAGCAAAGGCAAAGCTCAAGATGCAAGCTAGGTTCTCAACTGACCCACCTTGGCTACGGTGTTGACTGATCTGGTGGAGGCGGTTGCGGTGGGACCTGCATACTGCCAAATTGACCTAGCGCCTGGCCGGGATCAACCAACGTGTCAACCATCATGTTCCCCGTGCTGGGGAATCGACCCTGACCGAGATCACGCCGCATCCGTTCGATCCGCGAGACCCCTGGCGTCTGGGCAGCCGCAGCAAGTTCCTCCGGCGTGAAGCCAACTGCTTCGGCTACCCGGGCGACCAGCCTCTCAAACGTTCGTGGGTTCGTGCCAGTCTTGGCCATCTGGGTCGCCTTGACAATAGTCTTCGTGGCCTCAGGGTTCGTCACGATTCGGGCAAGGAACTTGGGCACCGTGGTCATCGCCGCGAACTTCGCCACCGTGCTCCACCCGATTCTCTTGTTGTAGAGGTCCCAGATCACCGGCGCCACTGTCGCGTACTTCAGACTCCCGAGCCCTAGGTCCGACAAGCTCCGGCCCTTGGCTATCTCGAGCAACGCGTCGGTGGTGTCCCGGATCATCTCCACGTTGTGGATCCACTGCGGTCCCAGCGTCGCCCCGTAGAAGTACCGCCCGTACTTTCCATGTTCGTTCAAAGCCTGGTGCAGCCCGCTTGGGCTGATGCTCCCATCGGGCTCGATGCCCCGCTCGATCACCGACTCGCTAAGCGCCCGGCGCACGTTGTCAGCAGCACCGCGCCCTGCCGCAGCCTCCATCTGGCGGAAGCTCTTTACGTCGCTATTCCGCAATAGCGTCTTGGCAAACTCCCGATCTACCTGCTTGTTGTTCAAGAGGTTCTGCACGAACTTACTCTTGAATTGGCCCTCGTTCAGCACGTCATCGGCTTGCACGGACAGTAGATAGTGCTGGTCTAGGCCAGTCGGCAGCTCCTTGAACATCCGCTTATCCAACGACTTAGCTACGGCCTTCGCCTCCGCAACGATTCGAGGGTCCTGGTCCAGTGCATGGATCAACGAGCTAAGGTTGCTGCGGATCCGGTGGATTGCATCGAAGCTTACGTTGTCAGGTAGGGAGAGGATCATCTCCGCGACAGGTGAGTTTGCATCTAGGCCCTGCTGCTTGAAGTAGTTCCGCAGGCCCACCACATTGATTGTGCTCTTGGGATTGATCTGTGATCGCACGCTCTGCAAGCCAGCGGTCATCAACGCGTTCGGTAGGTTAAAGTTGCCGTTGAGCGCAGCCCTTACGGCCTCGCCCATCTTTTCCTCGGGTAGCGCGGCCGCAAACTCGTTAGATAGGTCCTCGAGCATCAACTCATAGAGCCTGTTCCGATTGCCCCGGTAGTCCTGCATGTACTTGTGGCTGGATGCTGTGCCCTCGGCCACGGATTGCATGATGATGTATGGCGTGCTATCCAGCAGGTCCGCGGTCGTCATGCCCCCCTGCAACGCGACCCGACGGGCCATCTTGGGATCCAGGCCCTGGTCCTGCAGCCGCTGCACGACCGCCGAGTCGTTCAACTCGGTCTCTAGGGGCTTGAGTATCCGCATCGGGTTCCAGCGCCACCGCATGTCCTCCACAAGCGGCGCCCCGCCAATGCGTTCGTAGGTCCTCTTGAGTGCGTCCTGGATGGTGCCCATCAACTGGGCCTTCTCATCGGTCATCTTGTTGACGAGCGACGTGCGCTCACCCACCCTTGCCAGCGCCTCGCCCCACAACCCACCCGCCATCTGGTCGATCGCGGTCTTGGTTGCAATGGCTTTCGTCTGTTCGAAGTTATCTGGTGCGTCCACGGTCCCGAGCTTCCGTCGCAGGTTCTGCCACCCGAGATCCGTCAAAAACGCTGCGCCCCCTGCCCCCAATACTTTCGACGCTAGCTTGGCAGCCGGCCGGTACTTCTCGGGTACAAGGTCCGCAGCCATCTCAAATGCCTTGGCGCCCCCCTTCTCACCCGCATACCCGGCCCCCACCGACAGAGCCATGCCCGGTAGGTCCTGCGCTGGCGCCGACAAGTCCGGTAGATCCACGGTCCGCGGAGTCGGGGCATCGGTCCCCACGAAAGCTTTGCCGGGCCCCTGGGTGGGATCATACTGCTGCTGGAGCGCGTCTCTTGCCTCGAGGAATCGCTTGAGGGCTTCCTCCCTATCCATTACTGGCCCCCTCCCTGCATGACACGGACCTGGTCCTCCGGCGACAGTTGCTCAAAGTAGGGCTTGAGTCGTGGGTCCAAGTTATCATAGTACTTCTGGAGATCCCCCGCTTCCACCGAGTACCCGATGCCACCCGACTTCTGTCGGAACTCGGCAGTCCCACCGAGTCGACTCGACTGGCCTCCTTGCTGCCCAATGATCTGTGTGCCAGGCCCTATGCTCCCCGCGACAGCAATCCGCCGGCCCGAGTCCGTGGTTATGTCCGGGGAGCCCCACCGCTGCAAGACCTCCTTCGGTGAGATCGGTGCGAAGTCGGGGCCTAGGTCCGGAGTCTTCATGCCTAGGGCCTGCTGCGCCCCGATGTCCATACGGATGCGACGAGTTGTCTTCCATCGCATCTCGCGGAGCTTCTTGTAAAATGCCCTCGTATCGTCGGTCTCGTTCGGTACGGCACGGAGTAGGTCGCCCATCTCCTTTTCGTTCGATGCCTTGCCGGTGATGAACAACCGATACCGAGCCACCACATCCATCAGGTTCGCGCGGAAGGCTTGCACGTCGGAGTTGGACATCTGAAGGGTCGCCAGTATATCGTAGAACGGAGTCACGATCCGGCCGGTCGGAGGCACCGCGTTACTTTTTACAAGTCCGGACCACTGCTGCTCGAGCCGGTCAATCGCGGCCAAGGTATCGAGACCATCCCGCGTATTCTTCTGGGCCTCCGCCGTCGGGTACACTTCCTTCTTGGTACCCGCCCCAGTCTTGCCCTGGTTCCACTCATTCAGTAGGGTCTTGTAGCCCTGCAGATCTCCATCATCGAGCATCCCCTGCAGCACCCCGGCCTGCGTATTGTTGACCGTTAGGGCCGACTCTCTCATCAACTTGTGGCCGTAGAACTTCACCGCTTCCTTGTCACCCTTGGCCTTGGCCTCATTGTAGGCCCGCATATACGATTCAAAGTTCGTAGCCGGCTTCTCTACAGCCTTGAGATCCTTCGCAAAGTCCGCGCTCGGCTGACCCTTTGCATCGAACATCATCGTCGAGAGCCGCGGCACGACCTGCGGATCCAGCGAACCATCCGCCGTACGAGGCAGCGAGAACGCCTTGTTCCCCGAGAGGATCCTATACGCGTTCTCCATTACCGTCGCGTTCTCGGGGCTCAGAGCCGAGGGATTCCCACTAGAGACATTCATGACACCCGCGTTCCAGGCATTACGCGCATCCGTCCTCATGGCCTCGATCTGTTGATTTGTCTGCCAGTCGCGCTTTGCCTCTAGGTCCACACGCTCCTGCTGAGTCTGGACGCCCAACTTCGTTGTCTCGGCCCTGGTCTTCTCAGTCGTAGCCTTCGCACCCTCCGTGCGGGCCGCTGCCTCTGCAGTCTGTTGCTTAATGTAAGGGACCTGAACGTCCTGCAGTTGCCGCTTACGCTCATCCTCAAGCCAATCTTGGATATTCCTCTGACCTGCTTCCCACTCCTGCAGGTCACGCGTCCGTTGGCGCGTCTCGATCTCCGACTGCACGTTGCGTTCTTGACGCGCGCCTGCTTCCTCCGCCCGGCGGTCAGCGGCTTCTTGTCGTCGTTGCTCCGCTTGCTGCTTTATGACCCGCTCGAGTTCGGTCTCGCCCCCAAAGGTCGAGGAACGATTCCTGAACTGCTGCATCATCAGCAGCATCTGCATCTTTTTCTCTGCTGGGTTCGTTACAGTAACTTCGGCCATCACTCACCTCAGAAGGTGAAGGTACCACCACCAGGCCGCGTGGCTCCCCACTGAACGCCAGCCTGCATCCACGGCGGGATTTCGCTCCGTCGAATGAAGTCCTGATACGTCCGAGCCATTGCCGCCTCACGACCCCCTAGTTCTGCCTGCGCGATGCCCTGCTGACCCGTAAGCACCTGGCCCATCGCACGTTGGCGCTGGTCCTCTAAGGTCGTTTGGAACTCAGCGCCCTTGGCCGCAATGTCCTGTGCAGTCTTCTGTCGCAGGTCCTCCTGCATCCTCAGGTTTGCACTTGAGTACAAGGCACCCCTGGACCCCAACTGCTCGCCAATCTGGGATGCTTGGCGATTCGCTTCACGATTTGCGACGTCGAGATACTTACTGAACATATCCGCAAAGCGACCCGTGGTCCGGTCCCCGATAGTTTGGTACTCAGAGCTAACGATATCCTGGTAACGTTGCCCAGCGGGGCCTGGGCCCACGTAATAGGGAGCGATACTCGCCTCGGTACCACTCTGCGCTCGTTGCATCGAGCCAGGCTGACCATAAATGCCAGTCTGCCCCGCCGGAGTAACCCCAGTTTGCCCAACTGGTGCGTTCTGTTGCTGGCCCATCACGCCCCTCCCCGGTATCCAGGTGGCAATTCTCCACCGAGTTGGTTCTGTAACCTCTCCCGAATTCGGCTCTGGCGATTCGTCAGCCGCTCAATCCGACGCTGCTGTCGCTGGGTCGGATCCTCGATTGCCTGCAGGTTTTCCAACCGATTACCCACTACGTTGTATGCATGAGTCCGCTCCGCCAGAGTTTTGGGCCAACCCTCTGCCTCTTGGCCCTTCTCTCTCATCGCCCTCACTCGTTCCTTAGCCAGATAGATTCGTTGCTCGGGAGTCAGGCTAGTAGCTCCACTGGTAGGATCATAGCCGGGAATATCTTCGCCATGACCCCCAACGAAGCCCAGCTTAGCAGCCTCACTCGGTTTCATTTCCGGAATCGTTACATCCATCGCCGCAGCAGCAGGATCGCCCCCACTCCCGAGATATCCACTAAAGCTCTTATACGGCGTATTTACATTCGCCGCAACCAATCTAGCGTAGTAATTCTTCATCGCTTCGTCCTGCGGATCCTCAGGCACCGGCCCAAAGTGCTTAGGATTACCTCCTCCCCCACCACCACTGGAGGCTTGCTGTGTGGCTGAGTACGCCGCGCCACCTACCGCTACCGCCGCCGAGATCGCTGCTGCTGTTACCGCTGCCATAGTGCCCCCTTAATCAAAGAAGCAAAGAAGAATGAGGCGTCCATTGTGCACACCATCACCGAACCCCCAGAATGGAAGCGCCGCATGGATAAGGCCTGCCTGCAACACCACCGCCCGGTTAGGTGCGCTGTCAATGGACGCCCTTATCTCCCACTTATCTGGATCGTTATGGTCAAAGCGCCATGCATCTAACTCATCCATCGTCCGAGGATGCTGACGCATCCCGGTGAGTTTGTGCTCAAGTAACACGGTGCCACCAGGCCCTGGATTAAGGTAGATAAACATCCCAAATCTTGCGACTTCCGCATCGCTATGAGCCCACTGAGGTGGTGAGCTGCCCTCAAGCGAAAGGCGGAACGCGCAATGCTTGGGCATCACCTTGTACCCAAGGAGCCAAGACAGATTCGTACTGATCCGCATTAGTGCCCCATCCGGCACCGGCAGCCCGATGTTCTTGTACGTAACACCATCGAATGGTGCTACCTGGTCCTTGTACTCAAGGCGCAACGCATAATCCCGCAGCAAATCGAACTCGTAGTTTGGGAAGAATTCGTCCAGCACGTAGAAGTACGGAATCATAGAGCCTTTACATAGTGTGTCTCGAACGCCCGATACCCACGTCGCTCATAGTACTCAGCTAGGCGCTCGGGCATATTGTGGAGCATGTACGCCATCGTCACCCGCGTAGCCTTACGGAATCGAGCCCACTCCTCGAACGCGTCAAGTAACGCGTGCCCTGTTCCCTTTGGTGCCCCGGGCCACACATACCAAAACATCTCGCTAGCACACCACTCGCCATCGAAGACGTTCTCGTACAAGAGGCCCGCGATCGCGCCCCGCAATTCGAAGTTCTCATGTGCACAGAGGACTATCCCCAGACCCTTGCTCATGAACTCCAACATCTTCCTCTTGAACACCATCGGGTCGAACTTCATCAGGCCCGCCCCGTACAGGTTCGCGAACACCGTTCCCATCTCCCCCAACAGATGTAGATCGTCCACTGTCGCCGTGCCAATCGAACAGTTCTTCGAGGAGGATTCCGAAGATATGATAGTCGCGGTAGATTCCATCGCGCAGATGCGCCTTTCTCATCACGCCCTCAAGCGTGAAGCCTAGCCGCCCAACGAGCTTGATAGCAGTCCGGTTATCCTCTGGCAACACAACTGTCATCCGCCGAAGCTTGGCCCTCACAGCAAAGTCCCGCAAGGCATCCTTCAAGATCTCCTCACGACCACGCAACCGTCGATCGAACATGATAACGTGCATGTTGGCGTCTAGGTTCGGGCGAACCTGCGTCGCAGCCGCGAGGCCCACGATCTCGTTCCCCTGCACGAACTCATAGAATTGGTTCTGGGGAGCCATCATACCGGCCTTGAACGCCTCAAACGTTCGAGGAATAACGTCGTCGAACATCTGTGGGTACTGCCGCATACGATCCCACAGATATTCAAGCTTGCCCTTGACCAGAACAAGCGGCCGATAACTAAGAGCCAATTGGTCTGTCGACGGGGAAAAATTCGCCTGAGGGAACATAAATGTCGCTGTACGATCTCCAAGATGGTTGTGCATTTCCAACGGTCACAGGATACCGAAATCGGTACCTACGAACCTGGCTAGATACATTGAAGTCCGCAAACTCCCAACCCCAGTGCGTCTGCACCGGAGTCACTGGCACCATAGTTGGGAAGTTAAGACCCCGATCGGTGCTCACCTCTACATTATACTTAGGATCTGTCGCTTGCTGGGGCATCGATTGCGAGACCATTACCCGCTCAAGCGTCGCGTTAGTCATCGCGTTTTGATCGTAGTACATATCTGGCGTATCGAAGTACATCTCCATTCCACCATCCGCTGGCCGAGAGAGTCGATCGCCAAGGATCCGCTCATCAATGATGTATAGATCTTTGTCCCGTGACGCCAGCATCGTTGGATAGTTACTGGGGTAACCTGTTGTGATAGCACCCGGCGTACTCGTCTTCAGAGGTTGCACGTGCTCATACAACGCATACAAATTCGTGTGCACATCCTTAGTCCACGAGTCCCGTAGATAGTCATAAATCAGTACGACTGACGCGTTGTTCTCGCTCGCCACTCTCGGGAATACGAGCCAGTATTCCTTGAAGCCCATAAACGTCTTGGCAAACGGGGTTAGCTTCCCTGAAGTTCCAGCTTCGAAGATTCGCCTCAGGTACGAGTGGATAGGCGTCCCGACCGCTGTCAACCGCGTCCCATCCCACATGTACACGTTGTAATCGTTGGACACGAAAAAATGAAACTGTCCCACCGATGCAAGCGTGAATGGCGCATTACAACCAATTCCGTTGACCCGCACCTCGGGTAGGAACGGGTTCACATCGTCGCCCGTCGGCACCATATCCGTGATCGAAGATTGCCGATACACTACCAGTCGATCGTTTAGAACCTTGCCCCCACACAATGGCTCCGAGGTTCCATCATACAGATCCAGGAAGCCGCCCCCAGTTGCAATGTCCCAGTTTGAATACGTACCACGTTGCGACCACCATAAGCGGTTTGCATACGGTTGTAGGTCCGGCGAGCCCTGCAGGATATTCATCAAGAATACACGGTTCTTAAAGTATTCCAGATATAGACCTACTGGACTAAGCAACGTCTCCGTGCTCCAAACCTGGCTCGCACTCTTGCGAATTGCTACCACCGACGACGCTCGCACAACAAATAGCCGTTCCTCACCCTGCGTCCACGAGAACCGAGTATCAAACAGCGAATTAACGGGTATGGCTCCCCCAGGCTCAAGATCTTGTCCCACCTCATTGTACAGCAAGTAATGATTGTCGTTTAATGTGTTAGCATGCAACGAAAGCACAGTCGAGATACTTGAAAAGTCAGTATGTCGCGCAAAGTCCAGCAGCGTTTGGGAGCCAGTAAACAACACAGTGCTACGACCGGGAGCCCGCTCTATGTTCCCGAACCTAAATCGCACGTTCTGGCAAGCGGGACTATACTCGGGACTAATCGAGTCAGACACGGCGCTGAGGTATAAGCCCTTCGTAGGGACCTGGTTTCGGCCGATTCCCTGCGCACCCACTCTCTTGCCCCTTCAATTAGTGAACGATCAACGGTACCGTACCGCAATCGTTGTCTCGAATCCATCATCTTCCAACAGTGGGTTGTCCATTCGGCTAGCAAGGTTCGCATCTACCGAGCCCTTATACGGCGCAGCTTCCTCAAAGCGCTGTAGGGCCTCAAGCCCCTTAGCCACCGTCAGAGTCACCAGCATCTCGTGCCACTCGCGCTCCAGCGGAATTGGCATCCCCGCAATGAGCTTCGGCAGCCGGCGACGATACCGCATCGTCATCGACTGGTCTTGGCTCGGGATTGGATCCAGTTCCAAATGATCTTGGTATCGCGCGAATCGAGTCGCGACCCCCAGCGTCCGATACGTCCGATCCAGAACTTGCCAGTGGACCTGGTCGAGCTTCCGTGTCGGATCCCGTAGCGATAGAATGAACCAGAAATCCGGCGGTGTATCTACCCGCGGGTTTTTCGCTATCGCCGTGAACTCGAACAGCGCGTCGAGCTCGCGGAAGCTAGCCTTCGGAGCCTGAGTTAGTTCCGTAAACGCGTCCATTGCCCACTGGTCGATCCTCGTCGACAGATCCTGTCGATTCCCCAGGCGCTTGATCACTTCCGCCTTGATGTCGTCGTAGGTTTGCGCATTCATCCGTTGCCTCCCGGATCAACGCATCGCACATCGCAATGGCGCCCTCGATCTGATAAACCTGAATCTGCGTCTGTTTAAGTTGCTGCATCAATGTCTCACGACGCTCTGTAAGTGTCATAGCAAAGGCCATACGGAGAAGCCACCCGGCCAATCCGACGTAACGATGTTACCGATACCTGTCTCGCACAACACATCGACATAATACGTCCAGTTCCCGGCACCAGGCACATCCATTATCGCAAACGTAAGCGGGAATGGCATCTGGTTGACACCATTGAAGCTAGTATTCGCTCCCCATGCCTTGATCTCTACCCCACCAGGCTCTCGCCTCAACCGAACACCAGCACCTTGGGTCCCAGACGCCGATGCTAGGGCAGCAGTCCCGTGACCCAAAATCAAGAAACTCTGATTGGCCACTGCGGTATACACACCCCCCGGTTGCGAGATTGTCTTCCAGACCCAATACGTCCCGTTTGGGGGCGATGTAGAATACGAGTAATTCTTCAAGATCTCAAAGGAACCAGGGATCGAGCGAAGGATCGCACCCACAGAGATCTGTGATTGGCTGATCGCTCCCGTCGCAACCACTGGATTTGGATACGCGCTTCCCGCCAACGATCCAGAGGCAATTGCCCCCGTTGGTGGGAACGAGGTTGGCGCACCCGTTATCTTCACCCACGCAACGTTGTTGACCATCGAGTTAGTAATCGCCCCAGTAGCGATCACCGGCGATGGATACGTTCCCTCAAGCGAGCCACCCGCAGGCACCGCACCGCTTGGCGACCGCATATCTACCCACGCGCCACCTATCCGACCCTGAAACGCACTACCAGTCCACTGAATCATCCCGTTAGGAGGGGAGGCGTTTGAGTTAGTTCCAAAGTTGATCGTGCACCCATTCGTTTCACCAGTTAGGCACACGACATTGGTCCGATTAAGCAGAGAAAGACCACCCTTAGATCGAACTATTAGATTGTTGCTAGCCCCGTACAGAGAGGTACTAGTAGCGGGATCTGTGTCAGTTGGCCCAAATAGATACGCGTACGCAGCAGCCCGAATATGGTAGAATATATTCGAAGTAGGATCGCGCGAGGAATAAACTCGGTTTCCTTGACCTGCGGCCGTGTTATCTATATCCCACTGCGTGCCTGCGACGATCCCAGACGGATAAGCCCAAACTAAATTACCATTGTCATCCACGAGTAGAATCTTATCAGCATCAGCCACCGTGTGGCCTGGGAGCAAGTTAGCTAGGACCGATGGGTTAAGTTCGGGAGTCCCAACAACTCCAGGACCAATCTCTGGGTTTGGATAACTTCCTACAAGATCGCCACCCGCAGGTCCACTAGGAGGCAGACCCACATTATAACCTTCGAACAGAATATCGAAATCAGCATCGACCTCCGTCGCCCAAATATCTTTGAAGTTCTTCTCGTAGGATGCCTGGAACGTTCTCACGTCCCCCCGCTTTATTGCACGTTGAATGGCCATATTCTTACCTCATGGAGGAGTCGCAGCGTTACACGCGGGCAGCGTACAGCTTCCACAGTTAGCCGCATTCCGCCCGCTATTGGTATAGCTAGCTCCAGAGCAAGTACACTGCTCACCCCGCACTCCGCACGAACAGATACGACAGATGGAACTAGCAGTAAGTACTTGTGTGAAGCAAGTCAACTCATCAACCTCTGCAATAAGAGGAGACGGACCACCAAGGGAATCATTGACAATGAGAGGCCAGCCTGCCCCAGGAGCAGGACTATACGAGGATGGGCTCACCTGCGCAGCGAAAGCTCCATTCATATAGAGTCGCTGAACCTGATCCGCACTACCAGGGAAGGTGAGAGCAATGTGTGCCCAAGTGTTTGGAGGAATGCTATTGTTCGGCGTATACGCTAGGTTACCATTCATGCCCCCAAAAGCCCGTTGCCCATTCACCTCATAACCAATATAGAAGCCAGCGGGTCCTCCATTGCCAACTTGCACTATAGCAGGATAGCCACCCGCTGTCATAGTATGCGGCCGTACCCACAGCGCGCACGAATACGGCGCATTCATGCTGTTACAAGCCGCATCATTGCAGCGAAGCGATGGAGTTGTCGTGAAGCTTGCCGAAGCGCCACCTTCCATCTTAAACACAGTGCTGCTATTCACCGAGCCACCCGCCTGCGTGAGATTGCGACCCGTGTTGCCCTGCGCATTCAAGCGATCATTGTTAACCGCCTCATCAAGGAACCATGTGGCCATAGTGAGAGGGACCCACGAAGGCGCCGCAATAAGCGTGCTACTACTAGTCGACGATGAACTGGTCGAGCTGCTAGAACTAGTACTTGAGCTAGTCGTAGAGGTAGACGTCGTACTCGAAGTCGACGTACTCGTCGTCGTAGTCGGCACCGCGCGCCTAAACACGCTCACCATAGCTGCATTGGCCTGCATCGCTAGCAGGCAAATAGCCACAATCCACCTCACGACGTTACGCCCTGAATATAAATCTCGCCTTTCGTAACGGCTCCACTCACGGCCGTTATCACGATGGTTACCTTGTCACGAGGGTTAACGCTCGAAAAGCTGCTAATACCTGACGTAGCTGCCCCACCCGTATCGCAAACTAACGGAGCCGTTAACAAGTCTTGCGTACAGGTATCATCACCCGTATCCTCGCCATTACAGATTTTGATCGTGAAGGATGTACCCGTGTACGCCTCACATTCGACCCGGTTCACAGTAGCCTTGACAGCTTCGAGGCGGAAAGTCCACTCGTCATTCGTCGTCAAGCTAATAGCGCCCAGATCGAAGAATAAGCCCCCAAGACGCATCGTCTGGCCCTTGATACCACCCGCGAAGGTCTGTGGCGCGCTCCACGAGGAGGGTACATTGAGAAATGCACCGTTAGAATCCAGGAGATCTATCGTCTGCTGAAGCGGCACGTTCCAGTCGCATTGCTTCGTCGCAGGACGCTTGAGGCTAGCCCGCGGGGTCGTTGTTGCTTGCGCAGACGGATCACACGCCGCGTATCCCGTAGTTGCAATCAACACAATCACCAAGGCTAGCACATAACGCATTAGCGTCCCCCAAACCCAGCTTCCTCGCTATCGAAGCTACCCTCGCCAAATCCCAGACCAGTACCCACCGGAGCTGGCTTCTCCTCGCATAGGTGACCCCCACCGTACCAAACACACACGTACCATTCGGCAGTATACCACGCACAATCCACGGCCGGGCCCTGGCAAGACACCGGCTGCTCCACCGTGGTGGTATCCTCGCGAGGAATCTCCATCTCTGCTAGGTAATCGTCATGGGTCTTCTCATCGTCACATCGTCTGTCCACCAATCGATTAGATTTGTAGTGACGCCTTGCCTCGCTCAACGGGAAGTCGAACCCACAAATGTAGCACTCGAACCATTGCTCGCCCCGCCGCGGAAAGTTCGGGCCTGGATAATCGCTACCAATATACTCTTCTCTCATGATATCGGCTCCGGTATCGGCAAGCCCGCCCGCGTGAACCACCCGTTGACATGTTGTGGCTCGCAGTAAACGACGGTGAGCTGGGAACTATCACCGCCGAGCCTCAAGGGATCGAGGGAGAGGACGGGGGCCGTGGACACCTGGATATACGTCCACCCCTCGCCCGTGTCGCTCGTCTTTCCACAGAGTGCGCAGGTAATAGTCATGGCTAGCTAATCTCAACCGCAGAAAAGATTGCATTAGCGGTGCCGAGCGCTGTTAAGGAACTGCTCGCCCCAGTGCCCTGATAGACTTGATAGTTGTAGGTGTGTGCCCCGGCTGCCGGTTGGTCCATGACGACGAAGGACGGCAGGGCCATGACCCCCGACGCAAGACCAACCTTGTTCCCGGGCTGCACACCACCGGCCCCTACCGAGCTGTCTCGCAGTAACCGTTGATGCACGTTCACCTGCGTCGAATTCAAGGTGTTGTAGGACATGGAGCCATGCACCGAGAGCACGACCAACCCGCCACGGGTCGTGATTGAGAGGGTCACGACATCGACCCAGTGGTTGTAGACCGTGGTCACGAAGCTCGCGGGAACCGAGGCGGTCGCGACCGTGCCCGTCGCCGCCCCCGCCGCGAGCATCGCCCGATTGACGGTGCCGTCCGCGAGCGTGCACGTCGTCTTGCCGGCGGCATCAACAGTGAGCAGGATATTCGGAGCTGTAGGCGATCCCACTGGCGTTCGCAGTATTCGAAAATCGTCACTCGATCCGCAGCGGAATGCCAGCTCCCAAGTCGACATGCTATTGTCATCGGCAGTCGCAGTGGCCGCGCTCCGATTGAGGTTGAGGTTAAAGCGCACACAGTCGTTTGCCGCCGGGCTCATATTCGTGTTCAAGCGCGCCTTGACGGTGCGATTGCTGAACACAAATACGTCGCCAGTGGTACCGATTAACGACGGGCCAGGGACGACAAGTTGCCGCGTTGCCGTCGTTGGCGTCAGCGCCGTGCCTGTGTCGGTCCAGTACGCAGCCGCGACGCCAGAGCTCGTCGCCCACACGGCACCATCCCAGGTGTAGATCACGCCGCTCGAAGCGGTGTAGGTCTGCCCAATGCTGGGAGACGCGGGAAAGTCGGGCGCGGCCATCACGCGATCCTCGCCACTTCGAGCATGGCTGCTGC
>Ga0126377_10000061_pt1 | contig 48594 bp, 72 predicted proteins | sample PanSoiMetPlot_22_FD_92647 | JGI IMG/M metagenome (GOLD analysis project Ga0126377, IMG submission 92647) | Tropical forest soil microbial communities from Panama - MetaG Plot_22 | ecosystem: Environmental > Terrestrial > Soil > Tropical forest > Bulk soil | place: Panama | collected 2016-02-17 | reverse complement strand
GCGGCTCGACATCGCCAAGGATGCCAAGCGGGTTCTCGCCAAGATGATGGCGAAGAACAGCAAGGCGGCCTGATCATGAACATGACCCGCAAGATGAACTTCAAGAACCCCGCGCAGAACGTCGCGGGGTTCCAGCGGCAGGCCGCCTATCACTACAAGACCGCCATGGATTGCCGCGAACGCGGCGATCTCGATCTCGCCATCGACCATCAGCGTTTGGCTGCGTATGCCTCCAAATGGGGGCGTATCTGGCTGCTGAGAACGCTTGAAAACAAGAGGAGTGAGCCACGATGATCATGTTCTATTATCCGAACGGATTGCCCATCAACATGCCGCACTGCGATCCGGAGACGCAGATCACCGGCTATTTGCCGCTATTCTTTGATGCCAATGATCCTGCGCCAGCGGCTGAACAGATCAACAGACATTATATCGGTGGCTGGCATCCCTTCCCCGGCTTCATGCGTAAGAAAAATCAATTAAAGTATCCCGGTGATCCACCGATGAAGCTGCTTGCCTTCGCTCATCTGCGCACGGAAACGCTGAAGTTCTACGAAGGCAGCTGGCTGGCAATCATCCAAAAGGACGGTTCCATCGAGATAGCGAGGGTTGACTGATGATCACCGAGGCACTGCGGCTTATCAATGCCAAATGGCAGCGCGTGAAGGCCGAAGAGGCAGCTAAAACGCGGGTGCCGAGGGAGAAATACCTGTCTCTGGACGGCGCTCGGTATCTCAGGCTGCATGTCTGTGGTGACGGCATGGTCCATCACTTCGAATGCGAGCCGCGCTGGACGAAAGACTGGGAACTGCCGCTCTATCCGATAGAACAATAGCATCCTCAAGGGCCGGTTGATCCCCCATTGACCGGCCCAACCGGTTGGGATAAACTCGGACGATAAAAATCGTTTCCCTACAGGAGAACAATCACATGACACGACTGGAATTACTGAAGAAGGGTGAGCTGCGAATTACCCAAGCGAAGACACAGCTGCTTATTCGCTTTATGTTTTTCGGGCTGGTCGCCACCCGCCTGAAGTTCAGGAATGCCCGTGAAGACGGCATGGAATTCATCGATACCATGGCCACCGATGGCGCTCATGTCTGGTGGAATGAGGACTTTGTCGAAAGCATTACTCAGGAGGAGGTGATCGGCGTCCTCATCCACGAGATGCTGCACGTCATTCTTCTGCACTTCGCTCGGCGCGGAAACCGCATTCCGCTGATCTGGAACATTGCCTGCGACTTTCAGATCAACCAGACGGTGCTCAAGGCCGGGGCCAAGCTGCCAGCAAACGGTCTGTTCAATCCGAAGTACGAGAACTGGCTGGTGGATCGGGTCTATGACGATCTCATCCAGCAGGCCGAGGAACTGAAGAAGCAGTTCGGTGGCAGGTTGCCGTGGGGCATGGTTCTGGACCCGCGCAACGACAACGGCTCGCCGATGTCGGACAGCGAAGCCAAGGAACTGGAAGAGGATATCAAAATCTCCGTGCTTTCAGCGGCCGAGACGGCCAAGGCGGTTGGCAAGCTTCCCGGCAGTCTGCAGTTCATCATCAAGGCCTGCCAAGAGCCGGTCATCGACTATCACGAGTACATCCAGCACTGGGTGAAGGGTTCGGTGCCGGACGACTATTCGTGGCGGCGGCCCAACAAGCGGATCATGGGCATCTATGGAGCCTATGCGCCTTCATTCGACATGAGGGGCTGCGGCAACGGCGTTCTCTCAATCGATAATTCAGGATCGGTGAGCGACAAGGAACTGCGGAAATACGTCACCAACATCGTCGGCATCATCGAACAGCTGAAGCCCGACAGGCTGACCATCATCCAGCATGATAGCCGCATTCAGAAAATCGATGAGTGGGAGAGCGGCATGGAGTTCAACGAGCTGGCGATCAAGGGGCGCGGCGGTACCAACATCCGGCCGGTGTTCGATCTGGTGAAGAAGATGGATGAGCCAATCGACTGGCAAATCTGTTTCACCGACATGGAAATCCATGATTTCCCCAAGGCGCATGAAGCTCCGGACTGGCCGGTTCTGTGGGCGGCGACCGGCAAGGATGTCGCTCCGTTCGGCACCTACATCAATCTGCTGCATCCGATGGACCGTCATCATGGATAAGGGGTATCGCCAGATACAGGACGAGCTTTGGCGCGAGATCGTCACTCTCAGGAAGATGCTGCGTGTGGTTGAGCCATTGCGGTTGCAGAAGACTTCGACCGATATGGGCAACCTTATCCTCAAGATGAAGACCACGCTTGCAGAGCATCGCAAGGCGCTGGTTTGGAACAAGCAATGGCAACCGGCGTGGATCAAGGAGGAAGAGGCAAAGGAACTGCCATGGCTAATCCGTAAACTGCTTGATACGGAACCATACTGGAGTTTGGAGAGCATCTATATCGATGCCCAACCCAATGCTTTCTTCATGCTCAATGGACGGGAGCGCAGTACTAGAAAGCAAAGATACGCAATCACCATGCGGGTCAGGGCTATGTGGCGGCGCAAGGTTTATGATAAGCTTCACCGCAATGGGTTAATCGACAGACATATCATACTGAGTGCGGACGAATACCGCCTCAATGTCAAGAACATCAGGCTCTATTCGGTGATGGCATACTCGCTCGACAAGCGGGAAAAGGTCACCGGATGGGTTGGACAATCGAAGATCGGCGAGCAGCGTTGCGCTCTTCGAAAGACCAGAGAACAGGCAATCAACGCTGCACGGCAGCTGGGTTCGATTGAGATATCGAAGAAGCTGAACACGACAACAGGAGAAACTGACAATGGCTAGCATCAAGGAAGCAATTGAAGGCGGTGAGAAGCTGGAGCAGACCGCTCCGGAGCCGACCATCAACCCCGATTTTCAGGCTTTACTGGATATCCAGACCGAAGAGAGCCTGAAGGAACTTAAGACCATGCTCGAAAAGGAGGGCGTGCGCGATCCTATCGTGGTGTGGAAGGAGAAGAACCAGATCGCCGACGGTCATACCCGTTACCAGATCGGCAAGGAACTGAAGATCAACGTGCCCATCGTCTACAAGTCGTTCAAGGACGAGGAGGAGGTGAAGCAGTGGATCATCCGCAACCAGCTGGCGCGGAGGAACCTGACCCCGGCCCGCTTCACCTACTTCATCGGCAAGCTCTACAACGAGCAGAAGGTCACCGCGATGACGGGCGGTGGCAAGGCACCGGCCAAGGGCAAGGGCTCGACTGCCGACAACATCGCCAAGGAGTTCGACGTGACGCCTACTGCCGTCCGTACTGCGGCAAAGCAGGCAGCGGGCATCGATCTTCTGGAGAAGGCGCGCGGCAAGATGGCCAAGGCCAAGCAGTTGTCGAACAAGCCGGAATATACCGGCGAGGAGATGGCGGCGGTCGGCACCATCGCTCAGAACACCACGCAGGCGGCGAAGGCGCTCGACAAGATCGACAGCTACAAGGAGGAGCAGAAGAAGAAGAAGGTGCAGGCCAAGAAGGTGGCGGAAACCGTCAAGGCGCGCGGCATCGACTACAACGTGATCCTTGTCCAGCCCGACTTCGAAATCGCCAATGCAGTCGGATCGGTGGCGAAGCCGACCATGGGCAAGGAATGCATCGCCTACGTGATCGTGCCGGACGAGTATCTGCCGATGGGGCTGCAGCTTCTGGAACGCTGGGGGCTCAGCTACGAAGCCAGCTTCGTCTTCTACGGCACCAAGACCATGTACGATGCGGCGTATACGAAGGTCTGCCATACCTTCGTCCTGCTCGGCACCAAGGGTCATGTGATCGGCCCGAAAGCAGGGACCGAACTGTCGAGTACTCAGGTGGCTCGCGGCGAGATCGGCCCGCAGGTGATGGCGTTGATCAATCAGTACCATAACGGCAACGTCCGCAAGCTGGACATGCGCCGCGATGCCAAGGAAGTGCAGGGTTGGGACAATCTCACCAAGGCGCAGGGCAAGTAATCAGAAACGGGGCCGGATCAACCGGCCCCATTTTTTCGAGGGTTATCATGATCATCGACACGGCAATGAAGCACGCTTCAAACAGCGTGCTTATGCACGGGGATTTGCGCAAGGCGATCCGTGCGGAGCTTTACGGACTGAAGCGCTTCGTCTTTGCGCGCAGCGCTGCGGCCAAGCTGAGGGAACTGGCAGTCGACTGGGACCATATCGTCTATGCCAATTCGCACATGGCGCTGCCGCCCTTCCCGGTCACCTATATTGAATTCCCGAACGTGATCGCCGTCGACCGCGACATCAGTGGCATCGAAACCGTCGGCTATCTGTTCATGAACGGATGTTTCTTCGTGTGTTGCGGCAACGAGAAGGATGCGGCGTTCTCGCCCTATGCGTTCTGGCACTACACGGTGCAGCCGCTGTTCTTCACGACGATGAATTTCGTTCAGGACAACGAGAACTACAGGAAATTGAGCCGCTACATCTCTGCGGGGCTGCGCCCGGAGGCCAGCGGGGAGTTCGTCAATCTGGTCCGTCCGATGACAGACCAGTGGAACTTGGGGATCATCACGCCGGGACTGCCGACCGAGGAACAGAGCACTGCCTTCAGCAGGATCGCATCTGAGTTCGCCGGATGCCTGCGCTGGGGACTGGCGGCGCTGCTGCTTCTCAACGAGCGTAAGAGAACAAGAATAGAAGGCGTGGCGGCTTCACGGAAACTGGTTGCTGGGAAAGTCTATCCGGTGGCTCAGCATAACATCGTCAAGATCGATCTTGATGCCGATCAGCAGTATTACAGCCATACATTCAGTTCACAGTCCCGCGCGACGGCACGGTTGCATGATGTTGCTGCGCATTGGGTGCATTACGATTGCTCAAGCCAGTGCCAGCACAGGTGGGTGCCCTATCATTCTGAGGAAGCCGAGAAGCGTGACATGGAAGTCCATGGCTTCCTCCTGCCGCGCTATGTCTGCTCTCTCTGCGGTGGCAGGCGCACCCGCAAGGCGGAGTTCGAGCGCGGCGACGAGAGCAAGGGCAAGGTGCAGAAGCACTATGACGTGATCGCCTCCAAGCATGATGCCGGACTGGACGACGAACATGGCTCAATGGTAAAGTCGAACGTTTTATGGCAACCGGGAAACAACAACGAAGAAGGAGACTAGCATGACACTGAAAGACCCGAACCTGCCTTTCGTGTGCTCGCTATGCGGCGAGCTGACGCTTGGTTACGGCAACAATCCGGAACCGCTCAGACCTTACGAAGAGCGCTGCTGCGATCTCTGCAATCAGATCAAGGTCATTCCGGCCAGAATAGAGGGTCTTCGCGCGAGGAGCGATCCCGACGATCCCAACGTCGCCCACAATGGTCCGCATCGCAATCCAGCGAGGAAGCACTGAAAGAGGGGATCAAATGACACACTACGATCTGATCCTGAGACATGTCGCGATAGCCCTCGCCATTCTCGTGGCGGCTGGCTATCTCGGTCCATATGTGGAGGCGTTACTGAAATGACCAACATTGAGATATACAAGCGTGACCATAGAGGCGAGAAATACAGGTTGGCATCGAAAACGCGAACCGTCGATGCAAGACCTGATGGCAAAATACAGATAATATTTCACATGGACAACAGAGATCATATGATGATCATCGATCCGGCTGATGTCTTATACATTGCATCGTTGCTGTTAAAAGTGGCGGAGCCGATTAAATGATCAGTCTCGCTGTATTGGCAATAACGCTCACAGGCTACAGTTATCCCACGCAATGCATCGTCGTCACCAATGGTGATCCGGCCGTTCTCAGGCACGAGATCGCCCATTGCAATGGCTGGAGGCACCAGCCGTTCGCTTCGGTTCTGGTGCCGCCTCCGCAATACGACCATGCCTATGCGGGCGAGGTTCACATCATCGTCTCGCTCACTTCGATGTCACTGCTCACGTCGATGTTTGTCAGGCAAGACCCGAGCGCCAGCTACGATCTGCGTTCGGTCGAGGAAATCTGTTCGGATTTGTGGCTGGAGCGCGGGCAGGATATCGGCACCGCCGAGCAAAGGGGCAGGCTGGCTGGTTGTCAGGTCTGGCCGCTGCCGTGATATGCTAGGGGCATGCGGTTTGCGGTCATCATCGAACAGGGAAAAGAAAGAACGGCGCTAATAAAGACCGGATACTTTCCACGTGCCCAAGCCGTGCAAATACTTGCTGAACTGCATATGGCCACCGTGCTTCCCGGCGCGGTGGTTTCGTTTTCGAGCAATCTACGCGCCAACCAAGCGGTGCCCATCCATCCGGAGCGCGACCGTCTGCTCGACAGATTGCGTGCGGCCGAGTGGCCGTTGCCAGTCGCTGAAGAGACGCTGGAGGGTAGCTATAGCGTCGTGAAGTGAGGCCGGGGCGAACGGCCATTGACGATCCAAGATCAGCAGATCGATCAGCGCCATGCGCTGGGCGCGGCCCATGGTCCTGTCCATTGCCGCGATCAGCTTGCAGCAGCCGATGACCGACTGGACCTTTCTATCGGCGGCGCGGGTTGGATCGCCGACCGTTTCGCGCTGCAGATCGACCGATTTCACGCCGAAGAATTCGGCGCGCTGCAGGCGCTTCAGCAGGGCGATCAGGATCGAATGTTCCAGCGAGGTGATGGTGTCGTGATAGAGTAGTTGATCCAGCTCGGTATCATCGACCACCTTTGCCGTGAAACCGCTTCCTGAGTAGCGGGGAACGACCGTGAAGCGTCTGGCGATCTCGGCAGTTCCGAAATCTTTGGCTTCACTCCTCGTCTTCCTCCGCATATCTGCCCTTTGCGCGACGGTAGGTCGGCACCTTGCCACCGGGAAAGCTGGTCACGTTGTCCGGAGCATAGGGATGCATGTCGTTGATACCGCTCGTCAAGTAGGTATTTGACTGGGTGTCGTAGAGAATGCTGCAATCGCCTTCGCGGCCCAGCCAGTCGAACCGCGTTTTCCAGTTGATCAGGTGGACCAGACCGGCGCGCTCCGCGTCCTTGTGCACGGTCAATCCGAAATCGGCCTTGGCATACCAAGCATTTGATCCGGATATCGAATAGCCGCGCGGCGGCTTGTAGGTGCCATCCTCCAGCATCGGCAGCTTGGTCGGGTGCGCGACCAGCCATAGATGAATGCCGTGGAACTGTGCGAGCAGCCGCAACTGCGTCAGCATGTCATCAATCCATTCGGTTTCGCGGTCCATGTTTTTGGGGCGGGCAATGTAATTGTAAGGATCGACCACGGCACCATGAATGCCCCAGCGAAAAACGGCAGTCTTGATGCGTTCTATGATGCTGTCCAGCGTTGCCTTTTTTCCATCGTCCTGATTGAGGAACTTGAAATGATCAGTTATGAACGGCAACACACTTTCCAACTCGGTGCGGCTCATCTTCTCGCCGACCTCGTCCTCGAAGAAATGCTTTTGCAGAAGCATCTCCGCGATCTTGGCGAGATGGACGTGGATGGGGTTTTCGAATGAGCAGATGGCGAAAGCGTGATCGTATTTGCGGGCGAGATTGACCATCAGCTGATCGGTGAACGTCGATTTGCCGTGACCGGGGATACCGGTGATCACGGTCAAAAGCCCCGGTGCCACCGAATACAGGTCATCGACCGGCCCCAATCCGGGCAGGATACGTTCGCCGGGACCATTCTCGTAAAGCTCCATCATCGCCGGGACATAGAGCGTGGCCTCGTAAAGTCCTTCGATTGGCCACGGCTCGACCTTGGCGATCATGTCGACAAGGGCCTGTTTGCCGTGCTTGACCAAGACATCGTTGGCGTCCTTGCAATCGTCGGGATAGCTGACCTTCCAGCATTTGTGCTTGCCGATCCGCCGTGCCAGTTCTTCGGCCAGCTTCTCGCCGGGATCGTCGGCATCGGTGGCGAGGATCACTCTCTTGGCCTTGTCGATCTTGGCCTTGGCCGTCCACAGGAAGGCCATTGTCGACCTGTCGTCGGTCTTGTCGTCGCGGACAAAGCTTGAGGCACCGTTGGGCACGGATGTCGGATTGGCAATGCCAGCTTCGGCGCATGAGAGCATGTCGAGTTCGCCCTCGCAGATGATGAAATCGGCGCTGGCATCCATATCGACGTTCTGCAGGCCACAGAGCGCTGTCAGGGAGGCATCGCAGACCAGAGCCTTGTCTTCCACCGCCCTGATCTTGTTGCCCATCAGGCGGGCGTCTATGACGTAGGGAACGGCTATGCCCGACATTTCGCGGCGTTTGTCGGGGAAATAGGCCAGCGCCGAGACGCAGCCATAGCGTTTGGCAGTCTCGGGCGAGATCGCCCTGCCTTTGAGGAAGGCCAGCGCCAGTGCATCCAGTCTGGTGTCGAGATGCCTGACCACGCCGATTTTCGGCTTCGGCTTTGCCGGGACAAACGGTTTGTCAAGATCGACCAAGCGCACGGCACCTTGTGCTTCGCAATGCCAGCAACGGTAAACCGCGTGCTCTTGATCCACCGTGACGTTGAGCGTTCTGACTTTCTGGTTGGCCCGCTTGCGGTCGTCGGCGCACTGGAAGCAGCGTATCCTGAAGGTTCCAGAGCCTTGGCTGCGTGCCCAAAGACGCAATTGCTCCTTGTGTTCCGCTGCAAATTCCATGTCGGGAACCCCTCGTTCTCGGATTAACAAATGAGAGGTTTCATTGTACTCCCCGGCCGCTGAACCAATCAACCGGCAAAGGATAAAAGTCGTTCGAAGTATGGAACATAAAAAGAACCCCACGGCGGGTTAACCGTGGGGTTCCGTGTTAGCTGACACCTGAAGCGGGGGGGCTTGGGGGTGACGTGTTGTTCAGGCACGTCGGTGCCAGCCGCCAGTGTTATCGCATATGACTATTATCCAGTCAACCCAAGTACCGACAAGACTTCCTCGACGCTATGCTCGTGGTCAGCCATGCTGTCGGAGTGGAACACCCAGTCCGGGTAGCCGGTGAGTGTCGGCGGGAAAGCTATTACGGCGTCGTGATTGCTGAACCTGACGATGGCACCGAAGCCGCCTTTGCCGTAGAGTTCGATGAATTTCAGCAATGCTGGATCACGCCATGCATCGGGGTATCTGGGATCGCACCATACTTGGATGACCTTCTGGTTCCATTGCCTGTCCCCGGAGGTGACGCTGACGAAATCCGGCATCGGATCGATGCAGTAATGCGAGCGGTCCGGGCGGCTCAAGTTCTCCGTGTCCGGGCCGGTCAGCCACGCACAGGACCACAACCGGCACTCAATTGGCCGTTCAGCATAGATCATGCAGCCCTTATGGGCTTTCTGATGCCGACAGCGCTGGTTCGCTCCCTTGTCCAAGGGCTTCACCGGCACCAGCTTGCAGCATAGCTGGCAGTCGCCACATTGGCGTTTGGGACGGTCATCGGGTATTCGCCCCATAATGTATTGTCCTTCGGATATTTCCCTCATTGCATTGTCTCCAAATCGGTCGATTTTTATCATGGGGTGGGATCACCTGAATGTCCACCGCAAAGCGTAGGCTGTGATTTCCGGAAAGCGTAAGCTGTGATTTCAGAAGGCGCTGGCCCTCCCGCGCGCGAAAGCACAAAAAAAGGGGCTGCGCTTGCGCGCAACCCCTTGATTTCGCTGGTTATTCCTCGTCTATCGGCTCGTCATGCCAGTAGTTCGGATCGTCAAGAACGTCTTGACGATAGCGCGAGCGCTTTTCCTTCTCGCAATCTTCGCAGTAGAAGCAGCAGAAGATGCCGCGAGCATCGTGAAGTTCTTCACGATATTTGCCCGATCCGCAAGGACATGTTTTCATGTGGCTCACTCCTCAATCAAGTAATGGCCTATCCATTACTTGAAACAAGAGTGAATAGGCGGGGCTTTCGCCCCGCCAGTTCTCAGCTGTGTGTGTAGCCGTCCGGCTCAATGCCGAGCCACATTCCGCACCATGGAACCATGATGCAGCCATAGCTTGCTATGGCCAGCTTGCGGAATTGCCGGTAGGTCATATCCGGCTGAGTGGAACGCTTATGAGCGTTCCAACCCTCGGCATTGGTCGGCATCCAAGTTTGTCCATTCCAAAGAATGAACAAAGGACAGCGATCAAAAACCCGTTTCAACGCTTTGCGTTGAGCTTTGGTGGTAACCATCATTGTGGCTCTCTCCTCAAAGCTACAGCAACGATTTGCTGTAGCTCGCAAGAGAGAGCGGGGATTTCTCCCCGCTCTAGGATGACTATTCGTCATCCGCTATCGGCCAGAAGCCGAAATCCGATCCGTCGCCCTCGGTAGTACCGAAGTAGCAGTCATAGCGGCCAGCCAATTCGTCCAGACGATCAAACAGATCATCCAGAACGCCATGGGCTCTGTACCAGCAATCATCCGAAACATTCTCATGCTTCAGAAGGCTCGCATAACCTTGGGCTTCAGCCCAAAGCAGCCCGTCGAAACTCGGCCCGCTGCAGTATTGCTTGTAAGCTTCTGCGAAGCTGACCAGCAAATCCTGAGTGCGCATGGTACCGTGAGAAATGGTTCCGATATTGAGCATTTTCGTGGCTCCTCAAAGAAGTACTAGCCTATCTAGTACTTCTCGCAAGAGCGAATGGGGAGGATTTCTCCTCCCCATGGCTGCTATTCGGCAGCCATTGCGTTGTTCTGCCGAAACCGTGTTCTCAAAATCTGCTCTTTGCAGAGTTTGATGCGGCGGTTTCGATCACTCACGACATTCCAGAGCTTAAGCTCTGGATAGCGTTTCGCTTCTCTCATGTAGAAAAGACGTTCCGAAACCAAGGTTTCGAGTACGCTTTCAAGAGTTTCTAGCGACATTTCAAGGTGGCTCCTCTGAAATCTACAGTCACTGATTGACTGTAGATCGCAAAGGAGCGGGGATTTCTCCCCGCTCCAAAGACCAATTACTTGGTCTTTTTTGCGGTCTGCTTCGGCGGATTTACGATCTTGTCGTAAACCGCCTGTTTCTCGACCAATCTGGCGAACATCTCTGCATTATTGCAGAGCTGCCGAGCCTTCCACGTCGTCAGAGCGATGATGACAGAGCCATCATCGTTCTCATGGACGATCTCGGCGAGCGATTTCGGCAGTCGATCCGCCGTGAACTTTTCGCCATAGCGAAAGAAGAACGATTTCTCGCCTTCCTTGCCGACGATCTTGCCGGGGATGTACAGAGTATTACTCTGTTCATCCTCGTTGCGAGCCTCCACGGTGGCCTTGGTCGCCGGGCTCAAGGCCTTGACGGCCTTCAGATGTTCCGGAGAGATCGTTGCGTTTTCCCCGTTGGGGAAAGACAGCACGGCGAAAATCCGACGATACTTGGGTGAGAAGATCACCTTGGTGCAATCGGCCTTAAGGCCGACTTCGAACTTTTTGCCGCCGATCACCTCGACAGTGTGCATTTCAAGGTTTTCCTTGAAATGCGCAAGCTTGTCCTCGGCAGTTTCTTCGGTCTTGGTCGAGGTATTCTTCACGTTCTTAGCCATAGCTAAGTTCTCCTGTTGATGGATTGCACAATGGAAACACGGCAGCTTTCAGCTTGACACGTATTTCCACGCTACAATCCAGTGAGGAATACCAGCGCTGAACATCACCTTCCGATTGCTTTCAGCAACGACCGCAGAAACCTCGCCGATCATTTGAACCCCGCCATCGATCCAGAACCAGCGCAATCACTGCGGAGTTCTGCGGCACCGAGCATGATCAGGGAAACTCCCCGTCCGGTTTTTTCGCCTTCTCCTTCGGAGCTTCACAGCTTTCGAAGCGGCACCGAGTTTTCTCTCGGTTCCTACGGGAGCCATCCGGCTTTCCGTTTTGGCTGGCGTTTCACAACGGCAACCTGACAACCATTTTCCCCATCGAACGATTTTTGTCAACCTCTTTCGGTGCGCGATTTCGGCGCGGGAGCCGAAGGCCGCGCGTGGAAACAGGCGTGAAGAAAGGGCGCGTCATGAGGCGCATCATGCTGGCGCATGAGAATTCCGGTTTTGTCGGGAAAATGCTATTGTCGGGCTACGAAGTAGGTTGGCAATAGGTCTGATGGCTGGACAATCGGCAAAGGGCAGATTCCTCAGCGGTTTGGTGCAGGCCAATCGGGTGAACCGCTACGATCTGAACGGGTTGACGGCGAAGCAGGAAGCATTTGCCCAGCTTGTTTCGAACGGCGAAAAGCTGAGCGATGCCTATCGCGGGGCTTTTGCGACAAATGGGACGGCGACGACGGTCAATCGGGCGGCAAGCAAGCTTGCCAAGGTGCCGAAGGTTGCGGCAAGGATTGAGCAACTGCTCAAGGCGATCCAAGCTTCGATGCTGAGGGATGGCATAGCCATCAGAAGGCATGTCTTCAATGGGTTGATGGCGGAGTCGAGAAATCCGGAGGCGAAGCCTTCCGAGCGGATTTCGGCGCTGATTGCGTTAGGCAAGATGGACATTGTCGGAATGTTTCGTGAAGTAACGAAACAGGAAGGCAATGAGGACAGAAGCCCGAACGAGATCGAGATGGAGCTGAGGGCAAAGCTTGCTTTGCTGTTCGATCCGGCAAAGAGCAACGGAGCAAGGCATTAAGCAGGGAGCAAGCTCCCTGCGCAATGCCGAAGCGAGTAGCGCGATAGCAGCGGCGTTCCCCCGACAACCAAGAACCAATACACTATCGGCACTAACCCCAAAGGGGTTGAGGGTCATAGGATATGGTGACCATCTATTGCGATGGTTGGAGCAGAGCTTGCTCTGAGTTTGGGATTGCATGATGCCAAGCTCTCGCTCGCATGAAGATCGTTCGTTTCGAACGATCTTGGCAGGGCAGGACAATGTGTCTGAGGGCAGAAAACCCAACGATTTCAATGGGTTGAGGTAGGCCTAGACCTAGCATGAATGCTAGGTATGGGTGGGTGCACCCACGGGCGGGGGGAGCATTCGTGTGCGCGTGGGCATGCGCATAAATATAACTAACCCACACAACCACCCACCACAAATCCGGGGTTTTCAGGGTTCGGAAAAGCCGGGTTTCGCAAAAATTCTGCGCAAAATTGGTGGGAAAATTGTGCTACAGTAGCACGATCTGTGCTACACTTTCAGAAAATTGGATAGAGGAGACGAGATGAGCATCTCACGTCAGTTCGGAGAGAAGGGGGCGGCAAAACGGAAGGTGGCGACTTCAGAAAAGCCCGACATAGCAACAATTGAGAATGACGCGGTGGAAGGGCGGAAGGCCAAGGAGCATGTTTCCATTCGGCTGTCTCCGGAAGTGGTCGACTGGTTCAAAGGCACCGGCAGGGACTGGCAGGGCCGCATCAACAAGGTACTGACTGACTATGTGCAGAGGCAGAAATGATACCAAAATCAGAACTTTGGCAGGAAATTGAGCGGCTACGAGGCGATCTTCAGACCATGTTCGACTACAGCAGTCGGCTGGAGAAGGAGATCACTGCATTAAATGAAGAGATCGCCGAACTGAAAAAGCCGCACGGAAGGCATTACAGCAGAATGAGAGGGGACTGGCAGGAAACACGGCCCTACGTCTATCGCCGAGTAAAGATAGACGATAAACCGCGAGCGCGGTTTTAACTGAGAAACGGGTGGATGTAAAGGGGTCGGGTTGCAAATCCACGGCGCAGGGATTAGGTTTTTGTCGGACGTGGAAAATCGTCCGGATATCAACCCAGAAGTCCGCTGAAAGCGGACGTATGTGAAACAGAGGAGTCACCTCCATGAAGTTCGTTGTCTCTGCCTTCGTTGTCCTTGTCCTCTCTGCCTTTGCCCATTCGGCATCGGCATCGAACTGCCGCACCACCTGTTACGGTTCCGGTGATTACCGGACCTGCAACACCTATTGCTATTAAGCCTGTGGCCCTCCCTCAAGGGGGAGGGCCTTTCTCAAGGAGTGAGCCACATGATTGGAACCATCTACTACATCGCCTGCGGGATCATCGAACTCGCCATTGGCGCATGGCTCGTGACATGCTGCTACATGCTGCTCATTGGTCCGTTCATCAAGGATCACCGTTCCGAATTGAGGAAATGGGATGAGTAACATCGTTCATTTCACCTCGGTCAGGCAGCGCATTCAAAGCTGGTGTTTCTTCCACCAGCCCGAAAATGGCTGGGAAGCCGTGAAGGGCGCGATCTTCATGGAGTGCCTTTTTCAGGAATGGTGCAGGGACAGGGGTAAAAAGGACATCCGCAGCGAGCGGGAATTCTTCGAGATCGGGATGTCCCTGTGGGTTGGCAGTGCCGTGCGTAAAATTCTCGATCATATAAGGAGCGAATGATGTCTGAGGACGAAAAGCAGAATGAGAGCGATTATGCCCGTGCCGTCAGGACCGGATTGTCCAGCGTGGCGATCACCGATCAGGAAAGCGCTGCAGTGCAAAAGACCCCGCATCGGGTGACCTTGGAAAGCCTTGTCGAGAAGGTCAGGGAGATCGAATACCTGTCTCCCAAGTTCGCCCCGCACATGACCATCTGCGTGTGCCTTCTCGAAAACGGTTTCATGGTGGTCGGCACCTCCACCCCTGCAGACCCTCAAAATTTCGATGCCGATCTCGGCATGAGGTTTGCCTATGAGGACTGCATCCGCCAGATGTGGAAGCTGGAGGCGTATCTGCTGAGGGAGCGGATGAGCCTGTAGATAGCCCATATATATAATGAGTGGAACAAATGCGGAACCTCCATCTGCTCGATATGTACCGTGACACCGGCCGGGATGTCATCACCTACTACGGTTCTTCCGGCGACGAGACATGTGGAGCGTTCCTGATCCCGTCCCCTGTCGATCACGCGGCCATGAGGGTGATCGCCTCGTCCGGGGAGGACTGGGATCACGTCTCGGTATCGAGAGCGAAGCGACCGCCGAACTGGACGGAGATGGCTTATGTCAAGGGACTGTTCTTCAACGACGACGAGACTGCGATGCAACTTCACGTCCCCTTGTCCGATCACATCAACGTCCATCCGAATTGCCTGCATCTGTGGAGGCCGCACAATGTGGAAATTCCCAGACCGCCTGCGCTCATGGTTGGATGAGGAAGTCCATGCGGAGGATTTGCTGGTGGCAATCATCGCCGTCCTGATTGTCGCCGTCCTGATTTTCATCGTAGTGAAGCCATGAACCCTTCTCCCAATCCGAAATTCAGGACCGGGGAATTCGTCACCAAGACGGGAACCGGTTATTCCGGCCCCGGCATCGTCGTGACTGTGTTCGAAGGCCTCGACCATCACTGGCGCTACGTGGTGATGCACCGCATCGACGGCGGTCAGGGTGAATTTTACCACATTTATAGAGAAGGCCAGCTGGCGACACGGGAGGTGTGATCGATGAACCTTTCCGAGCGGCAGGAGGAATTCCTCGCCTTCCTGCGCTGCTACGACAAGAAATATGGCAGGAGCCCCACCTACAGGGAAATCGCTCTGGCGATGAATGTCACCTCCAAGGGTACCGTTTCTGCTATGATCGATCTGCTTGTGGAGAAAGGGGCGGTCATCAAGGAACCGGGGACCGCGCGTGGCCTGACGGTACGTGACAGCAAACGGTAGGTGGCTTCTTCTAAGCCTGATTGCACTGCATACGGTCGATGGCCGTCTGGCGCTTGTCAACCCGGAGCAAATCACACAGGTCAGGGAGCCGCTGCCGGAAGGGCATAGCGGCAGGCAGATGACGAATGGCGTGCAATGCATCGTCACTTTTGTTGACCGCACATACGCTGCCGTCAGGGAAAATTGCGTGAAAGTGTATCAGGCAATCGAGACGCTGGAACGCGGCGGGCTGGCTGTTGAGAAGCCGGGAAAGGGGACCAAGGGTGGCAATAGCGATAATGCTTCTGCTGTTGCTGGCGGGGGTGGCGGCGGGTCTGCCGCTGGTTCTAGGGATACAGGATCAGGAACCTCTGTGGCGAATGCTGGTGGTGGCGGCACTGGCGGGAGCGGGTCTGCTGGCGGCGGTGGTTCTGGTGGGGCCAATGGTGGTGGCGTGGGTTCTGGTGGTGATGGCGGTTCTGGCAATGGCGGTGGTGGTGGTGGCGGGAATAACGGCAGGGGCCACTCGGACAACGGCAATCACGGGCAAGGCAATAACGGCAAAGGTGGAAAGAAATGATAGGGCTTCTGATTAACCTGATCGTCTATCTGCTGATCTTGGGTATCCTCTACTGGCTGGTCATTTATGTGATAGATGCCATCCCGATACCGGACCCGCCCAACCGGATCATCAAGATCGTGCTGGTGGTGATCATTGCGCTGGTCGTCATCGCGCTTCTGCTGCAATTGCTGGGTCTTGGCGCTGGCCTGAACTTGCCGAAGATCGGCACATAGGTTATCTTTTTGATAAATCTCCTGATTTGAAGCCGTTATATCAGATCAGGGGATGGGGAAGGGAGCAGTTCCGGTCGCATTCAAACCGGTTTTGCTTGCTACTATGCTCCCTTCCTCTCCGGTTGATTTTTGTCCAGCGCCGCGATAGTGTCGATGCATCCCCCTTTGGGTGGATTGCACGGGGCAGGGATCAGGTTCGGGGTGGCTCCTCGCTTGGTCCCTGCCCTTTTTTCGTGGAGGAGGTTCATGGACGCAAAACAACTCGCAGGAAAGCTCGCCAAGGCGGCGCAGACCGTCAACACCCCCGACCGCAATGCCAGATCGATGTTTGTTGATGAGGGCTTCTGGAAAGCCGTCGCAGAAGCTATTCTTGAAGCCGTCACACCCAAGGCGGAAGCTGAAGAAGTCCCGGCAGCTGAAGCCGAGGAGGATGACTATGTGGACCTTGATGAACTCAAGGCCAAGGCAACGCCAAAGAAACGCGGAAGGAGGAAGTGATGGCAGAGGCGGCGAAGACAGGGATCGAACGTGACCCTGAAGAAATCGGGCGGGCAATAGCGGGGACCGCCGCGCAATTCGACCAGAACAACATCTCGTCCCGTATGATGCTTCTTTCTTGGCAGTTCTGGACACAGGTGACCGCCGCCATCCAAGGCGTCGATTATCCCATCCCACCAGAGCCGGAACCGCCAGCCACCACCCTGACGTCGCTCAATCCGGCAACCGCCAGCGTCGATGATGCAGATTTGCAATTGTCCTGCATCGGCACCGGTTTCACCGATGGATCGAAGATCATCTTCAACGGCTCGGAAGTGCCGACCGCTTTCGTCTCCGACACCGAACTGACCACCACGGTTTCGCCGATGGCGCAGGCCGGTCCCGGTTCCGTCCCGGTGTTCGTGCAGACCGGCACCGAGAATACCGAACAGCTGCAGTTCGAATTCACCGCAGCCTAGGATGTGACGATGTTGCCGTCGATGCTGACCACCACGGGCTGACCGTGGGTATTGATTGAAATCTCGACGGCCGTTTGGGGCGAGGGTTCGGGCTGGGAAACCGGCCCGAACCATTTTTCACAGTTCTCCCGGCTTCCGTTGAAGGAGTTGGTATCGACGCTGCCGTTGACCCCCGGCACCGTGCCGGTCTGCGAGTACTGCCATGCCGTCCACGTCTTCCAGACATTGCTGGCGATTTCCGGCTGCGACGACGAATAGCGGGCGATCCACAGGCTGGTCGGCTTGAGCAGCTGCACATGCTCGGCGTTCTCGACATCTTCGGTCAGCTTGGCGCTGCCATAGACCGTGAGTTCGCAGAAATTGGCATTGACCTTCAGCCAGCGCACCGAGGCGACCAGATCATCGATGTTGCAGTCGTTTTCCTCGTAGTCGATGACCAGCCGCTCGCCAGCTTCCGGCATCACGGTGTCGAGGTAATGCTGCATCTGGTTGTCGGTATCGCCATGGTGCAGGTAGTGGTAGGTGGCGATTTTCAGTCCGGCCAGAAGGGCATTGTCGCGATTGGAAAGATACATGTCATCGACGTAAGTCGATCCCTCCGTAGCTTTCATGATCACGCCGATCACGCCAGCCGACCTGACCTTGTTGAAGTCGATGACCCCCTGATGATGCGAAACGTCTATGAAATCAAGACGTTGTGTCATTTGGTGCGACCTCGCGCCCGTTGTTGACGAAACTGTCAAGTGGCTGTTATGGTCTAGTATACCCCCTCGATTGCTGGGCCGCATCCTCGTTGCGGCCTTCTTTTTTCATGGATCACGACGACATCCTTCGTGAAATCGGCCGGTTGCCGGTCGATAATCAACGCGAAATCCTCGACCTTCTTGAAGAACTTCAGACCTCGCGCACCAAACTCAGGGCGCGCGAGAGCTTCCTGCCTTTCGTCAAGACGATGTGGCGTGACTTTGTCGAAGGCTCCCACCACAGGGTGATTGCCGAAGTCTTCGATGACGTGGTCGAGGGTAATCTCAAGCGTGTCATTATTAATATGGCACCGCGCCACACCAAGAGCCTGTTCGCGTCGGTCTACCTGCCGTCCTATTTCTTGGGAAGATACCCGACCAAGAAGGTCATCCAGTCCTCGCATACCGCCGAACTGGCTGTCGATTTCGGCCGCAAGGTGCGTGGCATCATCAACTCCGGTGAGTTCCACGACCTGTTTCCCGGCGTCATGCTTGCTGCGGAAAGCAAGGCGGCAGGCCGCTGGGCGACCAGCATGGGCGGCGAGTATTTCGCCATCGGCACCGAGGGTGCGGTCACCGGCAAGGGCGCTGACCTGCTCATTATAGATGATCCGCATTCCGAACAGGATGCGGTAATCGCCGAGAGCAATCCGGAAGTCTACGACAAGGTGATGTCGTGGTACGAGGGCGGGCCGCGCCAGCGCCTGCAGCCCGGAGGCGCGATCATCATCGTCATGACCAGATGGTCGTTGCGCGACCTGACCGGCCAGCTGGTCAAGAAGCAGATCGCGGACAGCGCGGCGGACCAGTGGGAGATCATCGAATTACCGGCGATCCTGCCTTCCGGCACCCCGATCTGGCCCGAGTACTGGTCGGTCGAGGAACTGCTTCGGACAAAGGCGTCGATACCGCTTCACAAGTGGAACGCCCAGTATCAGCAGCAGCCGACCGCTGAAGAGGGGGCGCTGATCAAGCGGGAGCACTGGGTGGATTGGGACAAGCCCAAGCCGCCCAAGTGCACTGCGATCATCCAGAGCTGGGATACGGCGTTCACCAAGACCACCCGCGCCGATTACTCGGCGTGCACAACGTGGGGGATTTTTGTGGACGAGGAAGCGCCCGACGACCGCATGAACCGAGTTATCCTGCTTGATGCCATCAAGGGCAAGTGGACCTTCCCCGAACTCAAGAAGAAGGCCAAGCAGCATTACGACGAGTGGGAACCGAACATATGCCTGATTGAGGCGCGGGCGGCCGGTCATCCGCTGATTTTCGAGATGCGGCAGATGAATATCCCGGTGCAGGATGTCGGTGTCGGACGCGGCACGGTCGCCAACCCGAACGACAAGATTAGCCGGGTAAATTCCATCACCGACATCTTCGCCTCCAAGATGGTCTACGCACCCAAGCTGAAGTCTTGGGCGCAGGAGGTAATCGAGGAATGCGCCGCTTTTCCGGCAGGCGAGCATGACGATTTCGTGGACACCGTGGCGATGGCCCTGCAGCGTTTCCGGCTGGGTGGCTGGATCGGTACGGCGAACGATGACGACGAAGACAAGGACAAAAGAGCACGTCGTCCGATAAGCTACTATTAGCCGACTAAGGAACCCTTGGATGGCAATCTCTCCAGCAATGACACCGGGACAGGATCAGGTCGGCGGCGGACAGCCGCTCGACGTTCAAATCATGCCCGACAACCAGAACCAGCCGATGCTTCCGGAGCCTGATCAGGCCTATGGCGAAGGCGGCCAGCCGGGGGCGGAAAGCTTCCAGACCAATCTGGCGGAATTCCTTTCCGACGAGGAATTGCGCGGCATTGCCACCGATCTGATCGAAATGGTCGATGCCGACGAGCAGACCCGTTCGGAGTGGATCGAAAGCTATACCAGCGGGCTCGACTATCTCGGCTTTAAGGGTGATGAAAGATCGGAGCCGTTCAAGGGTTCATGCGGTGTCTACCATCCGGTCCTGACAGAGGCAGTCGTCCGTTTCCAGTCCAATGCGATCATGGAGATTTTCCCGGCCGCAGGGCCGGTCCTGACCAAGATCATGGGCGACGAAACGACCGACAAGATCAATCAGTCGAAGCGCGTCAAGGAAGAGCTGAACTACCAGCTGACGGAGAAGATGGCGGAGTACCGCAACGAAACCGAGCAGCTGCTTTTCAGATTACCGTTAGCCGGCTCAGTATTCCGCAAGGTCTATTACGATCCGCTGAAAAAACGCCCGTCAGCCTGCATGGTCCCGGCCGAGGACTTCATCGTGGATTACGGCTGCAGCGATCTGGAGAATTCGGAGCGCTACACGCATGTTCTCAGGCGCTCGCCGAACCAGATCAAGAAGCTGCAGCGCGTCAACTTCTATCGCAACGTCAAGCTGCCGAAGCCGCCCGTCGAACCGCCGAAGGAAGGCCGGGAGAAGGAAGATGAGATCACCGGCATTGAACAATCCCCGACTGTGGACAACCGGCACATCCTCTACGAGGTTCACGTTTACTACAATCTACCCGGAGCCTTTTCCGATCCTGATGACATTGCCGACCCGTACATCATCACTATCGAGAAGCAGTCGCAGATCGTTCTATCCATCTACCGGAACTGGAAGCAGGACGATGACCAGCGCGATATGGAGCAGTACTTCGTCCACTATCAATACATGCCCGGACTGGGTTTCTACGGCATCGGGCTCATTCACCTCATAGGCTCGATTGCCAAGGCGTCCACGTCCATCCTGCGGCAGCTGATCGACGCGGGAACTCTCAACAACCTCCCCGGTGGACTGAAGACGAGAGGGCTGCGCACCAAGGGTGACGATACTCCCATCGCCCCCGGTGAGTGGCGGGACGTGGATGTTCCGGCTGGCACCATCCAGCAAAACATTTTCCCGATGCCCTACAAGGAACCGTCTGCGGTTCTGGCCCAGCTGCTGCAGTCGCTGATCGATGAGGGCCGCAGAGTGGGATCGATTGCCGACACCGACATCACCAGCCAGCAACAGAACCAGCCGGTCGGCACCACGCTGGCCCTACTGGAGCGTTCGCTGAAGGTGATGACGGCGGTACACGCCCGCCTGCATGCTTCGCTGCGGCGCGAGTTCAAGCTGATCTCCAGCGTGATCTCCCAGTACATGGATGGCCATTACGACTGGGACGATCAGGGGCAGTTCAACCGCTCGCAGGATTTCGACGGACGTGTCGATATCCTGCCCGTCTCCGATCCGAATGCCTCCACGCAGGCACAGCGCATCATCCAGATGCAGGCTGTGCAGGCCTTGGCTGCGACGGCACCGAACCTCTACAACATGAAGGAACTGCACCGCGTTTCGTTGCAGGCGATTGGCGTGAAGAATGACGAGCGCATTCTGCCGGTCGATCAGCCGCCGCCGATGCAAGACCCCGTTACCGAGAACATGGCGTTCCTCACCGGCCAACCGACCAAGGTCTACCCGGAGCAGGATCATTCGGCACATATCCAAGTCCATCTGTCGTTTGCCACCGATCCGAAGATACTGGAGATGCTGAAGGCATCGCCGCAGGCGGCACAGATACAGGGGACGGTGGAGAGCCATCTCTCCGAACATCTCGCCTATCAGTACCGTGGCGAGATCGAACAGATGATGGGGACACAGCTGCCGCCTCTCGGTCAACAGCTTCCGCCACAGGTCGAGGGCATGATCTCACGGGCACTGGCCGACGCTTCGGTCAGACTCCGCCAGATGCACGATCAGCAGGCTCAGCAGAAGCAGGCGGAGGCGATTGCGTCCGATCCGGTCTACCAGCTGCGGTCACGCGAAGTCGCTATCAAGGAGCGTGCGCAGGCACACAAGGAACAGTCCGACCAGTTCGGGACCATGCTCGACATCGCCAAGCAGGGGAGCCAAGAGCGTCTGGATTATGCCAAGCTGCATTCGCAGGAAGCGCAGACCGCCGCCAAGGTCGGTGCCGATCTGGTCACCTTCGGTGCTCAACTGGACGCCGATACGCGCCAGCAGGGCGTCGAGCTTGGTGTCGAGGTGGCTGGCAAAATCCGCGAGGAGATCGGCAACATGCAGCAGGCGGCACAGGAAAGCTCAGACGCGCTATCGCAGCAGGCGCATGAGCGCGGCATGCAGCAGGACAAGCTTGCGCATGAGCGCGGCATGCAAGATCAGCAGCATGCCCATGAGCGGACCATAGAGGCGATGCGGCCGAAGCCGAAGCCGGGAGGATCGGCTTAAGTGCTCGACCATCTCATCACCATGATCGAACGGGAAATGGCCTCCATTCGAAACGCAATCGGCAAGGGCCAGTGTCCCGATTATACATCTTACCGTGAACAGGTCGCGTTGTTGACTGCCTATCAACATGCCATCGACTTGGCCAAAAGAGCTTTCGAGGATGATGAGCAGGACGAGCAAGGTTGACGAGTTTGCAAGTACTGGCTTATCTTAAGCTCACACGGCTTGTCACCGTGTTGTGATAGTTTCTCCTATCTGGCCCCGCCCGAAATCACCATTTTCGGCGCGGGGTTTTTTCGTGGAGTGCCACGCGCATGTACGCTTCTGAAATCAAGGAAGTGAAAGACCCTTCGTGCATACCCGATCCGAAGGGCTATAAAATCCTCGTCGCAATCCCGACAGTCGAGGAAAAAACCGAAGGCGGTATCATCCGGCCGGACAGCCTTCGCAAGCTTGAAGAGGTCGCAAGTATCTTTGGTTTTGTTGTCAGCTTGGGTCCAGATGCCTATGCCGACAAGAACAAGTTTCCGACTGGCGCGTGGTGCAAGTCCGGAGACTGGGTGATCTTCCGCAGCTATTCCGGCACCCGTCTCAAAATCGAGGATCAGGAATTCCGCTTGATCAATGACGATAGCGTCGAGGCTGTCGTGGATGATCCGCGCAAGATCGAAAGGGCCATCTGATGGCGAAGAACAGTATGCTCGACAACGACTTCATCGAAGACGATGAGGCTGGTGCCGAGGGTAAGGAGCATGAGCGCTGGCAACCGCCAGAGCCGCAGGAGGTGAACCCTCCGAAGAAGGATGAAACCCTCTCCGTCGAGATCGGCGACGACACTCCGGAAGAGGATCGCGGCAAGTGGGTTGCCGACGATGAACGCGATGGCGAGCCTGATCTTCCCAACGAAGACGAGGTGAGAGGCTACGCCAAGGGCGCGCAGAAGCGCATTGGCCAGATGACCGCCCGCATCCATGCGGAGCGACGGCGTGCCGACGAACTCAACCGCATGGGTAACGAGGCCGTGAACCTCGCCAGACGCCTGATGTCTGAGAACAATCAGATGAAGGCGTTCATCGAGAACGGCGAGAAGGTGCTCATGGGCGAGCACAACGGTCGCCTGCAGTCGCAGCTGGCACAGGCCAAGCAGGCCTACAAGGACGCTCACGACGCTGGCGACACCACGGCAATGATTGCCGCGCAGGAGCAGATCGCTTCCGCTGTCGCCAAGCTGGAGCGGGCGCAGTCCTATCGCCCGATGAATTTGCCGCGCGAGGACGAGCGCATCTTCAATCAGCCACCGCCGCAGGCGCAGCCGCAGCAGGCCGAGCCGGACCCGGAGGCGGTGGCATGGCAGAAGAAGAACTCATGGTTCGGTCGCGATGACGCGATGACAGGCTACGCACTTGGCTACCACAAGCAGCTGGTCGAGCGCGAAGGGGTGCTACCGGACAATCCGGAATATTACTCCCGGCTCAACGCTGAAATGCGCAAGCGGTTTCCGGATCGCTTTCGCGGCGCAGCATCCGGCCCGGAGCGTCGATCTGTCTCCCCGGTAGGGGCAGTGCAGCGCACCGGTAGTGCTCAGCCCCGTACTGTAAGGCTGACGGAAAGTCAGGCGCGTCTCGCCAAGCGTCTCGGGCTGACCGTCGAACAGTACGCACAGCAAGTCGTAGCAGAACAGGATCAACGAGATGGCCAGCGAAACAGCTTCACGCACACCTAGGAACGGCGAGAACCGCGAGGCTGACAAGCGCAAGTCGGACAGCTACATACCCACGTCCCTGCTGCCGCAACCAATTCCGCAGCCGGGATACAGCTTCCGATGGATCAGATCGTCGGTATTCGGAACGCCCGACAACAAGAATGTGTCGTCGCGCATCCGCGAGGGGTGGGAGCCCGTCAAGGCGGAAGACCATCCAGAACTACAGATCATCTCAGATCGGAACTCCACCTTCCCCGGCAACGTGGAAGTTGGCGGGCTTCTGCTCTGCAAGACCGCAACTGAAAATGTGACCGCCCGCACCAAGTATTACGAAAGGCGTGCCGCAGACCAGATGAATTCGGTGGACAACAATTTCCTCCGCGAGAACGATCCCCGTATGCCACTCAGTCGTCCAGAGCGGCGCACGCGCACGACCTTTGGTTCCGGCAAGCCCAGCGAATAGCTTGGCTTAATCAACACACAACTCGGAGGTAGAGATGTCAGCAGTTGCTGCTCCCTTCGGGCTGCGTCCGGTCCAGATGCTTGGTTCGCGGTATGACAGCCACGGCATCAGGCAGTATCCGATCACGACCGCCTACGCGACTTCGATCTTCAACGGAGATTTGGTGAAGATCGTCGCTGCGACCGGCACCTGTGAAAAGGAAACTGGAACAACCGGCATCAGTCCCGTAGGGGTTTTCGTCGGCTGCGAATACCAAGACCCGTCTCTTGGCCTGTTCCAGCGTCAGTACTGGCCCGCTTCGACGGTCATCAAGACCGGCACGACGGCATGGGCGTATGTGATCGATGACCCGGATATCCTGTTCGAAATGCAGGCATCCGGCACATTGGCACAGACGGCCCTGCAGCTGAACGCCAACATCGTTCAGACGGCTGGGTCAACCGCCACCGGCAATTCCAAGAATGCCCTCAACATCACTGGTGTTGCCAATACTGCAACCTTCCCGCTGCGCATTATCGATTTCGTGCGTCGGCCCGGATCAGCCGTTGGTGATGCCTTCACCGACGTGATCGTCCGGCTGAACACGCACCTGAATCGTTCTGCGACCGGCGCGGCATAAGAGAGGAGTTGAGATATGGCTATCTCTAGAGCCCAACTCTTCAAGGAGTTGCTGCCCGGATTGAACAAGCTCTTTGGTTTGGAGTACGCCAAGTACGAGAACGAGCACACCATGGTGTTCTCGGTCGAGAATTCGGATCGCTCCTTCGAAGAAGAGCAGAAGCTCAGCGGGTTCGGTGCCGCACCGGTCAAGACTGAAGGTGCAGGCATCAACTACGACACCGCGCAGGAAGCATGGACGGCGCGGTACACCCACGAAACCATCGCCATGGGTTTTGCCATAACTGAAGAGGCCATTGAGGATAACCTCTATGACCAGCTTTCGGCGCGGTACACCAAGGCGCTGGCCAGAAGCATGGCCTACACCAAGCAGGTCAAGGCCGCTGCCGTTCTCAACAACGGCTTCACCGGCACGTTTGCCGGTGGCGACGGCGTCTCCCTGCTGGCCAACAACCATCCGCTCGTATCGGGCGGCGTCAACTCCAACATCGCTGCTGTCGCCACCGACATCAACGAAACCGCGCTGGAGAATGCCGTCATCGATATCGCGGCGTGGACCGATGAGCGTGGCCTGCTGATTGCGGCCCGTCCGCGAAAACTGATCATCGCGCCTTTCAATCAGTTCATCGCGACCCGCATCCTGCAGACTGAACTGCGCGTCGATACCGCCAACAATGACATCAATGCGCTGCGCACCAACGGGGCGATCCCCGAAGGCTACGGCGTGATGCATTATCTGACGGACCCCGACGCTTGGTTTCTGACCACGGACATCCCGAACGGCCTCAAGCATTTTGTGAGAGCGCCGCTCAAGACCGGCATGGATACCGACTTTGACACCGGCAACTATCGCTACAAGTCGAGGGAACGTTATTCGTTCGGCTGGTCCGATCCTCTCGCAATCTACGGCTCACCCGGAGCGTGAGAGGCTGGAGGGGGCGGGACCACCTCCCGAATGCCCGCCCCTTTTCTTTTGTCAAAGGAGGTGATGCCTTGGCTCCTGTTGTTTTTGGAGAGACGGCAGGAGTTATCCCAGCATCCCAAGCCGCGCAGACTGCGCTGGGCAGACGCCATAGAGACGGCGCGGCAAATCCTTCTATGGAAAGGTGATCCCCCATGGGTACGACCAATTTCTCAGGCCCCGTCGTGTCGGCTGCGGGCTTCCAGACAGCCACCGGCACAGCGGTTGCTGGCGGTTCCACCACCGCGCTGCTTTCCGGCACCGGGATAGGCATCTATTTCGGCTCCGGTACGCCGACCATTTCCGCGCCGCAGGGCTCGCTCTATCTCAACACCACCGGTTCCTCCTCCTCCACCCGTGCCTTCATCAACACCAACGGCACGACCGGTTGGACGGCTGTCACGACTGCGACGTAAGGAGCGATCATGCCCATCCATTCGGCGGATCAGGCCGCTCCCGCGTTTTCGTGGAAGGCGGTCACCACATCAGACACCGTGAACCTCCCGGCTGGTTGCCGGGGTCTTTTCGTCGGTGGCAGCGGCAACATCGCGGCTGTCGGCGATGACAATGTCGTGGTGACGTTCACTGGCGTTGCGGGCGGCACGTTCCTGCCGATAGGCCCGAAACGCATCAACGCCACCAACACCACAGCCACACTGATGGTCGCGGTGTTCTGATGCCTCTGGCCCTCGGCATCGGTACCGGGGTCACCTTCGGAAGTCCGAAAGCCGGGGCATCCGGCCTGCAGTTCGTTGGCGTGTCAGGTCTTGGCTTGGTGGCGAGCGTCGGCAGCGTCACCGTCACGGCAATCGCCTTCATCAGCCAGCCGGTCACCGGGAACACCATGACGGCTGCGGTTGGCACCGTGACCGTCAATGCCCGTATCGTCACTTCCGTCAGCGTCACCGGTCAGGCGGTGACAGTCTCCGCTGGCACGGTAACGGTCACGACCGGTGCGGTCGTCTTCCAAGACAATTTCAACCGCGCCGATCAGAACTTGGAAGCCAGTGCCAACTGGACACAGGTCGAGACTTCAGGCACCGCTGGTTCAGCCATCGTCAGTTCGAACATGCTGGGTGCCGTGGCCACATCTCAACAGTGCGCCTATCAGAGCCCTGATCTCGGTTCGGCCAACAACTACGTCCAAGTTTCCGTGCAAAGCCTGTCGGCATCCCCCGGCATGTTTGTCTGCAACCGTCTTACCGATCACGCCCATTTCGTCGGCACCATCGTCAATACCGGAACCGGTGGACTGGAAGTCTGGCGCAATGTTGGCGGTTCTTACACCAACCTCAACCAAGGTGCTTCTGCGATGGCGCTCAGCGACATCATGCGGACGGAGGTGGAGGGCGGCAATTACCGGACCTATAGGAACGGCAATCTCACCGTCTACGGCCAGATCAACGATGCCAGCCTGACTTCGACCAGACAGGGTTTCATGACTGGTTTCGTAAACCAGAACCCTGCCTTCGATGATTACGAGGCTGGGCTCATCACTGCCGGTGTCGCGCCGTTGATCGATGACTGGGTTGCTGGCACTAACACCACGATGGCTGTGACGAGCGGCGGAGCCAGATACAGCTGCACGCGCAACGGTGCGGGCAATCCGCGCATCGCGCGCAAGATGGCCAGTCTCGTTGCTGGCGGCACCTATCGCATCGACTTTTTCCACTATGTCGGGACCGGTGGTCTGACCGGCACTTACCGTGTCAGCGCCGACGCCAACCTGACAAGTGGTGACTATGCGGAGACGACGACCACCACCAGTGGCACGGTGACATGCAACTTCACGGCTCCTGTTGGCGGCATCGTCTATTTCGGTCTGGTGCTGGGATCGACCACCAATGGCGATGCTGCCGAAGTCGGCACCTGTCCGGCGATCACCAGAACCAGTTAGGAGGATGACATGCCCCTGACCAAGAAGGGCCAGAAGATCAAGACCGCGATGATCAAGGAGTACGGTGCGAAGAAGGGCAAGAGCGTCTTCTACGCATCCGAGAACAAGGGCACCATCAAGGGTGTGGCCAAGGGAGGCAAGAAATGAAACGGCCGAAGCGCATGGACATGGAGGAGATATCCGAACCTTCGGATAATCCTGCCGAAGAAAGCGCCGAAATGACCAATGCCGGTCCTCCGGGGCGTGGTCACATCAAGAAGGAAAGCCTGCTCGGCGATCCGATGTCCACGCCGTTCGGCAATTTCGGGACGCAGGCACCGCCAAGGGCGGCCATGCCCAAGGGGATGGGGCCGCACGCTGGCGGTATCGGCAGGCGGAAGCGGATCATATGACGACATCCGGCGCGTTCACCTTCGATCTCGACACCCTCGACCTTGTTGAGGAAGCCTATGAGATGGTCGGGATGGAGGTGCGCGGCGGCTACGATCTCAGGTCGGCGCGGCGTTCCCTCAATCTTTTGATGCGCGAATGGGGAAACCGTGGCCTCAACATGTGGACCCTCAACGAGTTCACGGTGCCGTGGCCTGCCAATGCCTCTTCCGTGACGCTGCCGTTCAAGGTCATCGATCTGCTCGACGTGTTCTGGCGTACTGGCGAGGGTACGGCACAGCAGGACATTGGCCTGTCGCGCTATTCGGTCAGCCAGTGGGCACAGGTGACCAACAAGAACATGCAGGGCTCGCCTTCGCAGTTCTACATCAACCGCCTGCAGCCGAACCCCGTCTGCTATCTGTGGCCGGTCCCCAGCGAAGACGGGACTTTCGGTGGATGGGGACTACGCATCATGGAGGATGTCGGCGCTTACACGAACACGCTCGACGTTCCCAACCGGTTTCTTCCGGCGCTGGTTTCCGGTCTGGCCTACCATCTGGCGCTGAAGTCGCCTGCGGCAGCTGAGCGCATTCCGCTCCTGCAGCAGGAATACGAGCGGCAGTTCATGCTGGCGGCCGAGGAAGATCGGGATCGCGCCTCGTTCTTCATGGTCCCCGATCTGTCGAGCTATAGCCGATGAAGCCGGTACCGGGGCTGTGCGATAGATGCTCACTCCGTTATGCACTTCATGATCTCAGGGAAGAGTATGTGCTGGGGCGCGGGACCGGACGGCTGGTCTGCCGCTACTGCTATGACGAAAGTCACCCGCAACTCGACACGCGGCATGTCAAGACCAACGACCGGCAGAGCGTGCCGAATGCCCGTTCCGATCAAAGCGAACTGGCGGATGAGCGCAAGTTGTTCGGCTTCTGGCCCTGTGTCGGCCACGAGACGACATCCACCGTTTACGTACAGGTAGGGAGGGTGAAGGTTGAACTGGGGTGAACTGAAGACCGCAGTACAGCAATATCTGGAAGCAGGCACGCCGATCTTCGTCAACAACCTGCCGCTCTATGCGCGGCTGGCCGAGGAAGACATTCACCGGATGGTGCAGCTGCCGGTGACGCGCGAGGTATCACGGTCCAGCATTGCCCCGAATGACCGCTTCGTGACGCAGCCGCTGGATTTCCTGTCGGCCTATTCACTGCAGATCGTCGGCGACGATTTCCTCCTGCCGAAGGATAATGCTTTCCTGCGGGAGGCGTATCCGGATGAAACATTCTTGGGCAAGCCGCGCTACTACGCGATCCACGATGACCAGACTTTCATCATCGCGCCGACCCCGGACATTTCCTATCTCATGGAACTTTCCTACTTCAAGACGCCGCCCAGCATCACCGTCCCGCCTGAAGGCATGGCCGATCCGGACAACAACGTCACTTGGCTTTCGGAGAATGGCGAGATGGCCTTGATATTCGGGACGATCCTGCATGGCTACATTTTCGAGAAGGGCGATCAGGACGTGATCCAGTCCTACAAGGGCAAGTTCGATGAAGCTGTGGCCATGCTGAAGCAGATTGCCGAGGGGCGTCAGCGCAAGGATACCTATCGCGCTCCCGACCAGAGGATACCGACATGAATGCCGCCGAGATGGCAGTCGGCAAATTCGAGGTGGTGACCACGCAGGGGCGCGGCCACGATCCGGAATTCTATGCAGGCAGGATGCTCGACCGGCTGGTCTATGTTTCGAACGATGCGCCGCCACCGATCCGCGATCAGGCGCTGGCTTACAGGGATCGCGTCCATGCGATCATCCTGCATGGGCTCAAGCAGGCCATCGCGTCCGACCGCACCACCGTCATAGGCGCTTTGAGGAAGGCTGGACTGGACGAAGCGGCAGCGCTCGTCACCAACATGGAGAGATAGTAATGGCGATCACACAGGCGGTATGCACGTCCTTCAAGCAGGAACTGATGCAGGCATTGCATAACTTCACCACCTCGACCGGCAATGTTTTCAAGATCGCCATGTACACCAGCGCGGCGACCTTGGGCGCGAGCACGACCGCCTACGCGGCAACCAATGAAGCGTCAGGGACGGCTTACACAGCGGGCGGCAACACGCTGACCAACGTCACCCCGGTCGTATCCGGCACCACCGCTTACACGGATTTCAACGACACCACTTGGGCAACATCGACCGTCACCGCGCGCGGTGCCCTGATCTACAATTCGACCAATGCCAACAGGGCGTGCGTGGTGCTCGATTTCGGTTCGGACAAGGCGTCTTCGGCCGGTGATTTCACCATCGTCTTCCCGACACCGGACGCCACCAACGCGATCATCCGGATTGCCTGATGACTGTCGAAAGCGCCACGCTCTTTTCGCAGCTTAATGCTGCGTGGCCACAAGGTACTGATGGTCGCCTTGAAGGCGATGACCATATCCGTCTCGTCAAGACGGTCTTGCAGGGCACGTTCAGCGACACCTCTTCGACATTCGTCATCACCAAGGGTGCCGCGACCTATTCGTTCAACAACTCCGGTGCCCTCACCATCAATGGTGCGGCTGTCGGCACCGTGACTTCGGTCACTGGAACGGCTCCAGTCGTTTCGTCCGGTGGAAGCACTCCAGCCATCAGCATGGCTGTGGCGACCGCATCGGCGAACGGCTATCTGGCTTCCACCGATTGGACGACGTTCAACAACAAGGAGCCGCCGATCTCGGTTGGTACGACGAGCCAGTACCGGCGTGGCGACAAGACGTGGCAGACGCTCGACAAGATCGCAGTCGGGCTGACCAATGTGGACAATACCAGCGATGTCAACAAGCCCGTCTCGACGGCCCAGCAGACAGCGCTGAACCTGAAGGCCGATCTGGCTTCGCCACCACTGACCGGCATTCCTACGGCACCGACCGCGACAGCAGGCACGAACACCACGCAGCTGGCGACAACGGCTTTCGTGACGACGGCGCTGGCCGGTGTCGGTGGAGGCGCGACCATTTCCGATACCGCTCCGGGCAGTCCTTCGCAGGGATCGCTTTGGTGGGACAGTTCAACGGGAGGGCTGTTCATCTACTACAACGACGGCACGTCCTCGCAATGGGTGCAGCTGAACTGATGGCTGCGACACTCAATCCCAGCGACCGCAAGAACACGCTCGTTGACCTGTCCAACGGCAACCTCACCGCACAGGGCATGGACATGGCGTCGAACCAGTGGGTGCGGTCCACAGCGCCGCGCACCGGCAAGGTATATTTTGAATTCACTTCCACGCTGATTGCCAACAGCGTCGTCGGTTTCTCGCGCCTTGGCGCGATGACGTTTCCGGGGTTTGACAACAATTCGTTCGGGCTGTTCTCGAATGGCACGGTGGCGCTCGGCAACGTATTCACGAGTGTCGGTGTTACCTATGGCAATAGCGATATTGTCTGTGTCGCTTTCGACCTGAATGCCAAGCTGGTCTGGTTCAGGACGATGAGTGCCGGGGTGTGGAATGGCAGCTCATCGAACAATCCATCTACCGGCATTGGCGGTTTTTCCGTTGCCGGATATTCCGGCAGCACGGACAATTACGCGATTGTCAGCGGTGATGCTGGCTATGTGACGACGGTGAATTTCGGGGCTTCGGCATTTTCAGGTGCGGTACCGACCGGATATTTGCCCTTCAACGGTGCCGGATTTGATTTCCCGGCCAGCCCGACCGATGGGCAGGTGTTTTATCCGCCGAGTGGACCGATCTGGATTTACAGTTCGGCCAAGGGCGCGTGGACACGGGCAAAGGGGACTGCGAGCACATTCAACAAGGTCGTCAATCCGACTTTTCAGGTCAGTCAGGAAAACGGCAGCAATACTGGTACAACCTCTGGCTTCTACGCAGCCGATCAGTGGCAGTTCATCTACATCGGCACGACAACCAACAGGGGAGTTGGACGGACTGCATCGCCCTCCTCAAGAAGATCGCCTTACATGATCTTTCAGAATTCGAACAATGGGCCGTAAGCGATGGTTGTCCCGGCTGCTGGTGATTACACTCTAATATCACAGTACATTGAAGGTTATCGAGTAGCAGACCTTCAATACGGAACGGCTAATGCTAAATACGCTATATTGCGTTTTTGTGCATCAGCTCCCACTGTGCCTAAAAACATGTGTGTTTCTATTCGTAATATTGCTGGCACGGCATGCATTGTATTTGATTGCGTTGTCGATTCGACAACGCCGAAGGAGTATGTTTATGTCATACCGCCATGTACAATTGGAGCGTGGGCCACTGATAGCAGTTATGTCCTAAGTATTCGCTTTGCATATATTTCTGGGTCGACTTTCGTTACATCAACCACTGGTGCGTGGGTATCTGGGAGTTTTTACGGAACTTCTAAGATAAATATTATCCCTCCTGTTTCAGGGTTGATCAATGTTGGTGATGTTGGTTTTTACGCCGATCCAAACATGACCGGCGTGCCGCCAGAGTTTCAGCAGAACAATTACGAGGACGATTTCACTGACTGCTTACGTTATTGGTACAAGGCATTTGCTCTTCACGGCCCAGTGCTTGGAGCCCTCCAAATTACACGGGCACAAGCTAATCATCCTGTACCGCTGAGGGCAACTGGTTTCACGGTTACATTGGTTGGCACCGCTCTTCGTTTGTATGATGGTGGTGTTGCTCCTAATATGACTGGTATACCTAGCCAACAAGCTACATTACAGTATTTAGATATTAATTTAACTGCTAGCGCTGGCGGTTTTACTATTGGGCGTCCCGGCAGTTCTTTGGTCGATGGGCAAGAAACTAATTACATAGCGGTGAGTTCACGTTGAATGGCATATGATTTTCCATCCTCACCGACGGAAGGCCAGACAGCCAACGGGTTTGTTTACCGTAGTGGTGAATGGCAGCGGCCGAAAGCCAAGACCGCGCTGCCGAAAAATTACCTGCTGAACTCGGTCATGAAGATATCGCAGGAGAACGGCGACGTATCGAGCGCATCGACTGCCACCGGAAATTATTATCCCGCCGATCAATGGGTGGCTAGTTGGGGGCTTTCACCCGGCACCATCAATAGCGGGCGAACTCGGGTTGCGCCTGCTGGCAGCGATTGCATTTCCATGACCGTTGCCACGGCGATGACGACCCCCTCTGCTGGTGCTTATATGCAATTCTTCCAGAAGATCGAAGGGCAGCGAGTCGCCGATCTTCGATGGGGAACTGCCGATGCGAGACAGGCCGTATTCCAATTTAGCCTGTATTCGGTTTTAGCCGGGACTTATTCAGTGCAGGTTAAGAATAATGCAGGTGATCGCACCTTCCTCGCACCGTTCACCATACCGGCTAATTCGTGGAGCACTTTTAGCGTTGTCGTTCCGGGGGATACAACTGGGACATGGCCAACAGGCAATAGTGCTGGAATTCAAGTAGGATTGGGGCTTGCATCTGGCACGACTTATGGCGGAGGTGTAGCAGGTTGGCAGGCTGGCAATAAGGTGCAGATCGCTGGAAATACGAATGGTGCCAACACTGGTAGCATCTTTTTGTTCAGCAACACCGGTTTTTATGCTGACCCATATAATACTGGCATTGCGCCGCCATTCGACCCGCCGATATACGATGCAGAACTGCGTCGTTGTCAGCGTTATTGGTACAAGCAGGTAGCGTTGCGCGGTGTCGTAACAGGCACAACGACTGTTGGTCGCGCTTCAATGGTCCATCCGGTGCCGATGCGTGCTACTCCGACAGGAACCATCGTTGGTGCCCCAAAGATGTATGACGGAGCCGTAACCCCGGCCATCACTTCAATTTCCTCGGCGTGCAACAGCTATGCTGCAGAGTTCGACGTGACCTGTTCAGCTGGCGGAATGACCGCTGGTAGGCCGGGAGTTCAGTATGAGCAGGGTCTTGCGGACTACATTGCGATGAGCGCGAGGATGTAGTGGCGACCAACTTTCCCAATGCCCCAACCAATGGGCAGAAAGTGACTGTCGGCAGTAACTTATTTGAATGGTCATCCTCTAAAAACCGTTGGGATACCAGTCTAGCGCCAACAGCATTACCGAAAAATCGCATTGTCAATCCGTCCATGATCTCCAGTCAGGAGAACGGCAACACAGCTGGTACAACGAGTGTTTATTATCCTGCGGACCAATTTGACATGGCTGTGTCCATCTCTCCCGGCGCAGTTAGTGCACAACGTGTACAATCATTAACGCCACGGGGATCGCGTGATCGGATTCGCATTACGATCACCACTGCTAACGCTTCATTGGCAGTTGGTTCTTATTTAGGGTTTGTAATACAAATCGAAGGTAATTTTGTCGCTGATCTTGCATACGCATCTTCGTATGCAGTGCAATCTATATTACGTTTTGGTTTCAAAGGACCGGCTGGCACTTATCACGCAACATATAGAACTGCTAGCAGATCATATCCTGCGCCGTTTACGATCAGTGCTGGGCAGGCTAACACCGATACCGAACAGACGGTCATTATATCTCCTGATGGTGGTGGGACGTGGGCTTTTGACAACACCATGCACACCGTCTGGATTACGCTGGCGGCTGGAACGACTTTCAATACAGGTACGGCCAATGCATGGAATGCGTCTGGCACGCCAATTGCTTCGCCGTCGCAGTCGAACGGTGCCGCTGCATTGAACACGTTTGAACTGTTTGACACTGGCCTATATGTCGATCCGAATTACACCGGTCGTGCACCTGATTGGATACCGGACAATGAACAGACTGCGATAATGCAGTCGCAGCGTTACTGGTACAAATTCCAAGCTGGCAGTGGGATGGCTGCAACTACAACCACTCAAAATCGTATAGGAAATATAAACCCAGTTCCCATGCGTATTGCCAATCCTGTTGCTGCGATGAGTGCAAACGGAGCAAGTGTAATTGATGGAACGACGACGAGGGTTATCAGCACTATCGCTAATGCATATCACAACACGGCGATGGCAGATTGGAATACTACCACCAGTTCGACATTGGTAGCTAATCGGGGAGTTAATCTAGTCTCGGGAGGCGCTTCATTTTATTTGCCGGTTAACGCGAGATGATCGATGGCCGACACATGGGATGAGGCTGTCGGCACATGGGATACTGATACGACGATATGGGATGCAGGACCGGTTACGCTATCGGTGACTGGTCAGGTGGTTTTTGTTTCGGTCGGAAGTGTTTCGGTTGCAGCATCCGACAGGGTATCGGTGACCGGCCAGAGCGTCACCGCTGCGGTTGGCAACGAGACGGTCAGCGGCAAGGCCAGCGCCACCGTCACCGGCCAGCAGCTTGTCGTGTCGAAGGGTTCGGTTTCCGTTACGGCAGGCGGCAGTGTTTCGATGGGTGCCGCTGGTCAGCAAATGACTGCTTCTGTCGGCACCGTCAGCATCACTCTGGTTTCGAGGCTGATGATTCCGGTCACTGGCAACGTTATGACCGTCTTTGTCGGGGACATTGCGATAACCTGTCCGCAGACAGTCTTCGTCAGCGGCCAGTCTCTCAGCCTTTTGCTGGGGGATGCTTCCGTAAGCGTTGCCGCGACGGCTTCCGTTTCCGGGCTGGAGATGACGGTGGGCGAGGGTACGGTCATCGTTCATTACGGCATAGATCAGACGGTCGATGGATTTGAATTGGTCGCCGATGCCGGTGTCGTGGATACCGAATATGATTACGAACTTGCGCTTACCGGTTGCCAAGCCAAGGTGAGTGTCGGGAGTGTCGTCGCCGAAGCGTGGGAGCCAAGCAGCGAGACGCAAGTCGAGGAAGGCTGGACGCCGTACAAACCCGGAATGGTCAGCGAAGAATGGATCGCAGTCCGGCAGGACAAGACAGACAAATGGATACCGGTCAGATAAATGGCTAGCAGCTACTCAACCAATCTCAGGATAGAGCTTCAGGGAACCGGCGATCACCGGTCGTCATGGGGTGCCGTCGCCAATACCGGCTACACGCTTTTGGAAGAGGCGATTTCTCACCTCACCACCGTCAACATCGCCGACGCCAACCTGACGCTGACCGCCGTCAACGGAGCCACCGATCAGGCGCGACCCTGCTTCATCATCTTCACCGGCACCCTGACCGCCGACAGGACGGTGACGATCCCCAACGTCTCCAAGTTCTACTTCATGCGCAACACCACGATTGGTGGGTTCAATGTGGTGATTGCCAACGGCGGCGCGACGATTGCCATTCCTCCGGGCGGTTCGCCGGGAGTGCAGTGGAAGGTCGTCTTCACTGATGGCGCGGACGTTTATTCGAACGATTACATCGTCACACCGTCCAATCCCGCGCAGCGCTGGAGCTTGGTCGGCTATGTCGACAATACCGGCGTCATGGAAGTCGGCCGCTACATCGATTTCCACAACAGCAATGTCGATGGCAGCAACTGGGCTGTCAGACTGGAGACGGGCGGCTCGGCAAGCGATCTCTACATTGCGCCACAGGGTCAGGCGGGTGGCAAGGTCTGGACCGCCAGCAACGACGGCACCGGATCAGGCATGGATGCCGATCTGGTCGATGGCCTCCATGCCACCGACATCATGTTCGCTTCCGGAACGTCGATGCTGTTCTGGCAATCGGCCGCGCCCACCGGCTGGACGAAGGTCACTTCGCAGAACGACAAGGCCTTGCGGGTCGTCTCCGGTACCGTGACATCGGGCGGTTCGACATCGTTCTCGGCGGTCTTCACCTCGGCACGAGTACCATCCGGCACCGTCAATGGTTCGGCACTGAGCGAGGCGCAGCTGCCTCCTCACGACCACCTCGTCTTTGGCAATTCTGGTTATGTGAGTTCGGATCACTCGCACAATCTCAATGTCAACACTGCCGGTCGAAACACTGCCCACACTCATGCAAGGTCGATCAGCGGCTACAACTTCGTTGTCTTGGTAGGCGGTGGCGGTGGTCAGGGTACGAGCGGTGGCGGTTTTTCGAACGAAGCCAACACCAATTACGATGACCGCGATCACGTCCACAATGTCAACGGCAATACTGGCGGCATCTCGGCCAACCACTATCATCAGCTGAACTTCAACACGCAGAACGCCGGTTCTGGCCAGACACACGCCCATACCTTCAGCGGCAACGGCATGAACTTCGACGTGGCCTATGTCGATATGATCATCGCAACAAAGAACTGAAGATGAAGCTGCAACCCGGAACCTACTGCCCGTTACTCAAGAAGGACTGCATCCAGAATATGTGCATGTGGTTCATTCAGGTGCGCGGCACCGACAGCAATACCGGCAAGGAACAGGATGAGTGGGCGTGCGCCATCGCGTGGCTCCCCATCCTCCTGATCGAGAATTCAGGCCAGCAGCGCCAGACCGGCGCAGCGGTGGAGAGCTTCCGCAACGAGATGGTCAAGGCCAACAAGACCAATGCGGAAGTCCTGATCCAGACGATGATCACGCAGAACGAACAGAGCCAGAGAAAATCCATTGCCTTGGACAAGCCTTAGAATTGCCCCCGGCGTCGTCAGGAACACCACCCGTTACGCCACGGCAGGGACTTGGTACGACTGTTCCATGGTCCGCTTCCGCGATGGCCAGCCGGAACGCTGGTCGGGTTGGGAGGACGAGTATCCCGGTTTCGTCATGACCGGGGTGTGCCGGTCGCTGCACCGGCATGGCGATCTGGCTGGCAAGATATGGGTGAGCGCCGGAACGTCGAAGCGTTTCTACATGCTGACCGGCGATGCGCAGAATGACGTGACGCCTTGGGATCATGCGGTCACGCTGACCACGACCGATCCCTTTGCCTCGACCACCGGCTCGAAGACCGTGACGGTGACGCATCCCGGTCATGGCCATGAGGCTGGCGACATCGTCAAGTTCTCAGGGGCGACGGCTGGCACATCCGGCATTCCGGTCGGCGAGATCAACACGCAGCAGATCGTCGCGACATGGGTGGATGGCGATCACTATACGTTCGATGTCGCCACTACGCCCGCCACGGCGACAACGAATTTCGGCGGAGCTGCCGTGCAGGCGACCTACCTGTTCACCGCTGGGACGACGGACTTCATCACGGGTGGCGGCTGGGGCTCGCTGGCATGGTCTGAAGACGTGTGGGGCGGTTCCGCTACGGCCGGATTGGGCGATCAGATCGGCATGTGGTCGCAAGACAACTGGGGTGAAGACCTCGCCGCCTGTGCCCTGAATGGACCGATCTTCTACTGGGATGCGACCAATCCGACCGACAGGATGGTCAACATCCTCGACCTTACCGTGGGCGGCACCGCCGATGGCAATGCGCCAGCGCAATCGCAGTTCATCATCATCTCGCACCGCGACCGGCATCTGCTGGCGTTCGGCTGCACCGTTTTCGCCGATGTCATTGTCGAGCCGCTGACGTTCCGCTGGTGCGATCAGGAGAACATCTACAACTGGAACGAAGCGAGCCTGATCGGCACGGCCGGATCGTTGCCGCTGTCGAACGGGTCGAGGTTCATCGCCGGTCTGGCGACGGCGCGCGAGATACTGGCATGGACCGATCAGGCGCTCTATTCGATCCAGTATGTCGGCCCGCCCTACATCTACACGGCGGAACTTCTGGACAGGTGGTCTGACATTGCTGGCATGAAGGCCTGCACGTCCTTCAACGGCGTCGTCTACTGGATGGGGCGTGGCGGCTTCTACGCCTACAGCGGACGCACCGACAAGATGCAGTGTCCGGTGTGGGACTATATCGGCTCAAGGATTAACCGCGAGCAGTTTGGCAAGACTGTTGCCGGATCGAACCAGAACTACAACGAGGTGATCTGGTATTACGTCTCCAATGCCAGCGGCAACACCGAGATCGACAGCTATGTGGCGGTCAATGTGACGGACGGATCATGGACGTTCGGCTCGCTGACACGCACGGCGTGGCTCGACCTCGACGCCATGAACCCCGTGATCGCGGCAACGCCGCCTCCGGACAGTCGCATCTACGAACATGACAACGGTGCCGGTGACGACGGCTCGACCAATCCGCCGACGCCGATCAACGCCTTCATCGAAAGCGGTCCCATCGAACTGTCATCGGAAGGCAGCTACGACAAGGGCGACAAGTTCATGTTCATCCGCCACATCCTGCCCGACATCACTTGGCGGCAGCGCACCACCTCCTCGACGGCACCGACCATGAACATCACGCTGAAGATGCGCGACAAGCCGGGAGGCGGGTTCATCGAAGAGACGGCCAGTCCGGTGCAGCGTTCGGTGGTGATCCCGGTCGAGCAGTTCACTGAGGAGTGCCATGTCCGGCTGCGTGGCCGTTCGCTGACGATCAGGCTGGAGAGCAACACGCTGGGTTCCGAATGGCGATCCGGCGTCAACCGCATCGATGCCAGAACGGACGGGCAACGGTAGGATGGCGGGATGAGGGACGACATCGGCTCCGACAATCTCGGTCAGGCTCCCGACGAATACGACAAGAGTTTCTTCTGGCAGACCTATCGCAAGATCGAGCAGTGGCGCACCAGCCTGTTGTCGCGGGGGCCGATCAGGGTTTCCAGTATCGATGCCGACACCGCGACCATCGGCACTGCGGCCATCGACGCCCTGCAGACAGATGGCCTGACCGTTAACGGTAACGCAACGGTTACCGGCACCATGAATGCGGCAAGTGGTGGTGTCACCGGAGCGTGGGATGTCGGTACCGCGCTTACCGCGCAGAGCGGTTCAACGACCGGTGACTGGACAGCGGGAGGGGTGCTGAATGGTGCGAGTGGTGGTGTCACCAGCGATTGGAGCGTTGGTGGCGTTCTCACAGCAGCCAGCGGAAGCACGACCGGTAACTGGACCGTCGGCAACGATCTGACCGTAACGGGTGGCGGAATAAATTTCCCGGCAGCACAGGTTGCTCATGCCGGGGTCAACGTCCTTGATGATTACGAAGAGGGGACGTTCACGGCGACGATCAGCTTCGCTGGGGCAGCGGTCGGTATCACCTACAGTAACCAAATTGGCCAATACGTTAAAATTGGCAAGCGCTGTTTTTTCAATATTTATCTTACGTTGACAGCCAAGGGAACCTCGACTGGACAGGTTAGGATTAACCTTCCTTTTACGGCTGCGTCTAGTTGTTATAGTTCCTGTAGTGGTTCCTATTATGCAAACATGGCGCTTCCGGTTGCCTGCTTTCCTTCTGGATATGTGCAGGCTTCCGGGAGTTATGTCGTGGGACTTGTCGCGAACACAACCGGTGCTCATGCGGCTTGGATGGACACCCACTTCACGAACACCTCAACCTTCATGTTGGCGGGTCACTTCGATGTCGCTTGAAGAGAAAACCTTTGTGGACATGATCTGCTACCGCCCGGAGTTCGGCTCGACCGAAGTGCGCTGGGCGACCGTCGTCTATCGTGACGGTGCCGAGATCAGCCGCATGTACCAGCGCCATGTGGTCGATGCCGATCAGGAAGACATCACGCAGGAAGACGAGCTTGTGCAGCGGATCATCCAGTCCGTTGCCGATCATCGTTCGATCAGAGCCGCCGAGATGGCAGAGCTAAGGGAAGCGCAACTGAAAGCCATGACAGGAGGTACCGATGCAGGACCGACCGGAGAATAGACCGGGACCATTCGCGCTGCCCGATGCAGCCGGAAAGGATCACATCAAGGATGCGGAGATCAATTCCGATCCGCCGCCGTCGCCGCGAGCCGATCCGCATCCTGACGATTACGTGATCCCGCCGCCACCGGATCAGCCGCCGCCTCCGGAGCCGCGCGTCTACCCGAAGCAAGACCCGCATCCGGTAGCGGAGCCGCATCATTCCGAGCCGAAGCCAACGGTGCAGATACATGAAATTCCTCCAGCCGACAGGATGGCAGGAAGGGAGAAATGAGCCAATGGAAGACCTGAGAGGACATGCCGCCTATCTGGCGAGCAAGGGACGGTTCGGCGACACCATGCTGGTTCACGTCCATCCGGCAGAACTGGCTGGCATCGCCTCTCTTGTTCCCGGTGGCCAGCTGACCATCAATCCGGAAACCGGTTTGCCGGAAGCGTTCTTCTTCCTGCCGTTTCTGGCAAGCCTGTTCGGGGCGGCTTCACCAGCGGCTGCGGCTGGCACTGCGGCAGCAGCTTTACCGGCAGCTGCAGGAACGGCTGGCACCGCTGCCGCGTTGGCTCCAGCGGCGGCGGGTACCGGACTTCTCGGCAGTATCGGTTCCGGCCTTTCGGCTCTCGGCAGCGGCATTGGTTCGCTGTTCGGGGCCACACCAGCGGCAGCGGCTCCAGCGGCGGCTCTTGCATCCGCGCCCGCGCAGGCCGCAGCCATCGAAGCGGCTTCGGCTCCAGCTGCCGTCGATATGGTGACAACTGGTTCGGTCGCCCCGACAACGGCGGCAATCACCACTCCGTCTGCCGCAACGTCAACGATCTCCGGTATCACCGCACCTTTCGGCGCAGTACCGGAAGGGGTTACCCATATCGCCCCGGCTACGGCCGTATCTCCAGCCGCCAACGCCACAACGACGATCTCTGGCATTACTCCAAAGATAGGACTAACCACTCTCCATCCCGGCGAAACGACAGCTGTCGCGCCAGCGGTATCCCCCGCAGCGGGCAAGACCGCAGCGGCACCCATAGCAGGCGGTGTCAACGCTGACACCACTTCCGGCTTCGGCATCAGCGATCTGCTCAGCCCGAAATACATGATGCCGATGTATCTGGCATCGCAGCTGTTGAGCCCGCTGTTCAACAAGAAGTCCGGCGACGGCAAGAGCGAGGAAGAGAAACAGAAGGAAGCCAAGGCATTCACCGGCTCCATGCAGCTACCGTCCGGCGCTCGCACGGCAAGTTACCCGTCATCGATCAGTCCAATCGGCGTCGAGCATAATTACTTCCCGAACTTCCGCTGGATGGACAATGGCGGTCTGGTACGCGGCTATGCCAATGGCGGTATCGTCTCTCTGGCAAACGGTGGGCCGGTCGATCCGCAGCAACAGATGCCGCAGGACATGACCTTCCCGATGCAAGGCGTGGATCAGGGCAATGATCCCACGCAAATCCCGACCAGCGATCTTCCCACCAGCCAGATCGGCGAGGCACCGGCATCGCAGGGGCAGGGCCTCCAGAGCCAGCCACAGCAGCAGATGCCGTCCGATGCCGAGCATCAGCTGATCCAAGAAGCGGTGATGGCGATCAAGGGTCAGGTGCCGAAGCCGCAGGCCGATCAAATCCTGATGACGTTCGTCCAGCAGTTCGGCGAGCCTGCCCTTCAGGACTTGGTTGTCCGCGTCCAGCAGACGGCGCAGGCGCAGCAGGGTCAAGCCATGCAGGCCAGTGACGGCCAGTCGGACAGCATCCCGGCAACGATTGGCGGGCAGCAGCCAGCGGCACTCAGCGAAGGCGAGTATGTCGTCCCTTCGGATGTGGTTTCCGGCCTCGGCAACGGCTCTACGGACGCGGGCGCGCGTCATCTGGACAGGATGGTCGACTCGACTCGCAAAGCGCGCCACGGAAGCCCTCAGCAGCCGCCACGGCTAAGGCTGGGAGTAGCTTCCCTTCCGCCTTCGCAAGGCACTCAGGGCTATCAGGCGGGCGGCATGGTGCGGCTTGGTCCGGACTATAATCTGGATACGCAGGATTATTCAGGCAGGGGCGATCTGGCGATTGAGAAGTATCCGGGCCAGCTGCCATACCCCGGTGATATCCCGAAGGAGCGGCTGGATACCGGCGATAACATACCGCCCGAAGCCTACGTGATGCCAGAGGAAGCTCCGTGGGGATTGGGTTGGCTTAACGATCTCATCAACGGCAAGCGCGTGCCTGATCTTCCGGAGCAGAAGATACCGAAGTCCGACACCAAGAAAACCTACGAGAATAACGTGTATCCCAACTACGTGTGGGGCTTTAGCAAGCGCACGCATATGATCCCCGGCACCTATGCCGAAGGCGGCATTGTTTCGCTCAGCGACGAGAAGCTGAAGAAGCTGCTGGAGCAGGAAGCCAATCCAAGGCTGGGCGATCTGTTCGAAGCCGGGATGATGAGGCCGGTTCCGATCATGCCGGAAATCATACCGGGATCGATTGCGCTTGGCCTGTCCAGCGAACCTGTCGGCCATGCCATGGGCGTCGATGCTGCGGTCGATCCGAACCGGCGAGACTTCGCCAAAGGCGGACAGGTCGGCGGTCTGGCTTCGCTCATGAATGCGCTGAAGACCAAATCGGCACGGGCGAGAACCGGTGGCTCCGGTGCCGCACGGTTGCTGGCCATGCCGATGCCGTATCCGGTGCAGGCCAGACCGACGATGGCCGAGCCCGCACGGCTGGCCCGCGTTAAGGGCATGAAGAAGGGTGGCGAGGTCGATCTGCCGGACACGGTCTATGTGGTGCCTACGCCCCGCCCGGACGACGAGATGACCAGCATCATGTTCCCGGCCGGTGGTCTGGAAAGCCGCTCGCGCATGGAGCCGGTCTATCGCGACTACACCATCCCGCTCGACACCCCGAGATTCCGTCAGGCCTATGGCGACCAGTGGGTGGAGAACATGAAGCACTATCAGGATGCGCTTCATTCCATCGACGCGAGGCGGCGGGGTCTGTCTTATGAGGACATACAAAGGTTGCCGGGGTTCAATTTCCCGCAATAGGAGGATGTGATGAACTTTGGCATGGGTGGGACACCAATGCCGCAGGGTGGTCCCGGCAAGGGCGGCGGCGGCATGCCGCAGTTTCAGGGAAATCCCGGCAATTCGATGCAGGCGATGGGCCAAGCTGCCGGTCAGCCGGGAGCCAAACCGATGATGCAGTTCGGACAACGCGGCATGGGCGCAATGCCGCCCGCCGACCAGATGGCCATGCGGCAGGCCTTCTCCAATGCAATGGGCTTCGGTGCGCCGCAGGCGGCCTCACCGACAGGTGCTTCGCTGACGGCTGGCGGCACCGGCCCGGATGCCACCATGGCGCAGGCTTCGGCACCGGGAGCGGCGGCGGCAACGCCAGCCCCGACATCACCGGACAATCAGCAGATGATCCTCGACCGGATGATGTCGCGCTTCGGCGGCGGTGGCGGCATGGGCTACGGCAGGCAGGGCGGGATCGCTTCGCTGATGGGCCAGCGCAACGCCATGATGAACCAGATGAACCAGATGGGGCCGATGGGTCCGCAGTTTGGGGGCTTCGGAGGTGCCCCCAACCAGCCCTTTCGTTAACAACGTCAATGCTCAGCCCGGACAGACGATGTGGTTTGGCGGCGGTCAATACGATGCCTCGTCGGCACCGGGACCGACACCCAACACCTACTTCGGTGGTGGCGGCGGACCCGGACCCGGAGCCGGGAACTATGGCTGGAGCCCAGCCGCTGCAGCCAGCGGCGCGTTCTCTGGCTACAACGCCAATCTCGGCGCGATCAACGCCAACACCTTTGCGGCCAAGCCTCCGCCCCAACCGCAATCGGTGGCGCAGAACACGCCGCCGCTTTCGACGGCACGGCCAGCGACGACAGCGAACAATGCCAACCAGAACATGTATCCTCCCGGCTTCAGTCCGGCAGGCTGGTACTTCGGCAACGCCACCTTTGGTGGACCACACACCGGTAGCTATGGCGGACGGGTGACATGACGGCGATGATCTCGGCGGTGCCACGCGAACATGTCGGCAATGTCTGGCCGGTGGTGTCGCCGATGCTCGACAATGCCATCAAGCGCACCCATGGGCGCTGGCACAATGTCGATATCCTGACCTCGGTGCTCGACGGTTCGGCCTCGCTGTGGATTGCCTTCAACGAGGACAAGAAGATCATTGGTTCGATGATCTTCACCATCAATGCCTTCCCGGTCGGGATGCAGGTCGGGCGCATCGACTATGTGGCTGGCGAGAACCGTGACGAATGGTTCGACGCGATCTTCGAGAAAGCCTGCGAATACGCACGTGATCGCGGCTGCAACAAGATCGAGACGGTGTGCCGCAAGGGTGTCGGCGAATACGTCAAGCGCTACGGCATGAAGGAAATCGGAACCTACTACGAGATGGATTTGTAAGATGGGTGGCCTGTTTGGTGGTGGTGGCGGTGAACAGACCTCGACGGTCTACCAGAACTCATTGCAGCCGTTTCAGGAGCCGTACTTCCGCACCATCATGGATCGCGGCATGTCGCTCGCGAACCAGCCGTATCAGGCCTACCAAGGCCAGCGCATTGCCGACATGTCCGGCCAGACGCAGGCTGGCCTCAACATGGCGCAGAATTATGCGCAAAGCGGCATGCCGGGAATGCAGAACGCCACCTCGCTCACCAATGCGGTCGGGCAGGCGGCGATGGACATGGGCAATTACCAAGCCGGTGGCGTGCAGAATACCTACGGGGGTCCGGCCGCTTGGCAGAACGGTCAGTTCGGCACCCAGCAGACGGGCTTTGGCACGAACGATATCAATCAACTGACATCGCAGAATTTCGATCAGGCGATGGCCGACAAGTACATGTCGCCATACATGCAGGATGTCACCAATGCAGCGGTTGCGGATCGGCAGTTGGCGGCTGGTCAGGAGCAGGCGTATCTCAAGGGGCAGGCGGCACAGGCTGGCGCGTTCGGTGGCTCTCGTGCTGCGGTTCAGAACCAGATTTCCTTGGGGCAGGCGCAGCGTGACATCTCCAACATTCAGGTGCAGGGCAAGCAGGCCGCGTTCGAAAATGCGCAACAGCAGTTCGAACGCGATCAGGCCCGCAATGCGCAGGCACAACAGGGCAACCTTTCCGCTGCGATGTCGATGGCGCAGGACAACGCCAACCGCAATCTGCAGACCCAGCAGATGGCGGAGCAGTCGCGGCAGTTCGGCTACCAGCAGGGCGAGCAGGGGCGTCAGGCGGCATCGCAGCTGGGTATGCAGGCGCAGCAGACCACCGAGCAGTTGCGGCAGAGCGGCAAGCAGCTTGGTCTTCAGGGATTGCAGCTGGCTGGCAGTTCGGCTGGCCAGATGGCAAATCTCCAGCAGATGCAGGATGCGATGACCAAGGACCGCATCAACACCATGCTGGGCGTCGGCCAGACCGGCGAGCAGTACCAGCAGAAGGCGCTGGACATGGCCTATCAGGATTTCCTCAACCAGCAGAATTATCCGTGGCAGACCACCAGCATGGTCAGCTCGCTGCTGCGCGGCCTGCCGTTCCAAGGCTCGACGCAACAGACGGTCACGCAGACCTCGCCGTCCAATCCGCTGGCCGGGGCGCTGGGCTACGGTATGGCCTACAACGCCATGAACAATCTCGGTAATGGTCGAGGGATGTTCGGCTGATGCCTGACGATCTTGGGCAAATCTACAGCGATCTCAAGAGTTTGCCCGACAGTGCATTGCAGAATGAATTGCAGTCACCGACCGGGATGATCCCCGGCTACATGATCGTCTCCGAGCTGCACGAGCGCAAGCTGCTGCGCACCGGGGAGGGTGCCGCCGACAATCCAAAATCGCTGGCAAAGGAATACATGGGCGCTCCCGGCCAGTTCCAAGGGCAGCTGCCGCCGCAGGGTCAGAGTGTCGCTCCGCCGACTGCGCAGGGGCTTCAGTCCGGTATCGCTTCGCTTGCCAGTCAACCGCGCGGTTTTCAAGGTGGCGGGATCGTCACGCTCGACCCGCGTTTCGATCCGCGTTTCCGTTCCGCCCTGCAGCAATACTTCGCCGCCAATCCCGGTCTGGCGATATCCAGCGGCTACCGCAGTCCGGCTAGGCAGACAGAACTGTTCAATGCCAGCGACCGGTCAGGGCATTGGGTGGCAAGAAACAGCCTGCATACGCAGGGTGAAGCCGCCGATCTCATGTTTAACGGACAGCGGCTCAACCTGCTACCGCGCGAGCAGATCGAGGCGCTGCACGCCAGCGCCGGTCAATACGGCCTGAAGTTCCCGATGAGCTGGGAGGACTGGCATGTCGAGCCGTACTATACGCGCAACAGCCTGATGGCGGGTGGCGGCAATCTGCCGTCTTATGTGAATACCGGGGTGATGGATGCCAGCTATGTGGCCGATCCGCGCAGCCGTTTCCTCAATGCGATTGCGGGACCGGAAAGCGGCGGACGCTACAACGTCATCACCGGGGGCCAGCTGTTCAACGACTACTCGCGGCATCCGAACATCATGGTCGGCGACAGTTCCGCTGCGGGGCGCTACCAGATCACCAACGCCACCTACAACCAGTATGCGCCGGGATTGGGCATCACCGATTTCAGCCCCGGCTCTCAGGATACGCTGGCATGGGGGATTGCCTCCGACCGCTACAAGCAGGCGACAGGCCGCGACCTGATGACGACGCTTTCGTCCGGCGACACCAATGCCATCAACGAAGTCGGCAACGTCCTGTCGCCGACATGGATCAGCCTGAAAGGTAAGAATTTCGCGCAGATGTATGGCAACGCACAGGGAAGTAATGCGCAGGTGGCTTCGGTAGGAACAGGCATGCCGGGAATTACCGCGCAGTCGACACAGCCAACGCAGGCCGACAACATGGACGACATGATGTCGCTTGCCCTTCTCGGCGGCATGTTCGGCCAGCAGAACCGACCGGCTCCGCCACCACCGCAACCGGCACAGCCAAACCAGACGCCACAACAAGACCCGCTTTCAGTTTCGCCCTATCCGGAACTGCTACAGCAGCGGCAACAGAGATGGGGGACGTTGATCTGATGGGACTGCTCATTGGCCCGCTTGACGAACGTGATGTTTCCCCGGCAACACCCAACAACTTCGTCACCCTTGGCGGCATCTATTCCCTGTTGGGCGGCAGGCCGAGACGCAAGCCGACCGATCCGTGGGTCAACTTCCCGTGGCTGAAGATCGGCCCGTACACGGGACCGGACTTCTCCAGCTTCTTCTGGCCGCAGGGCCGCAGCGATCAGGCCATCGCCGAGCGCGATGCCGTCCGCAACATGCAGCCGTCGGGAACGCTGTTGCCGGTTCCGTCCAATGCCACCGGCATCTCGGCGCTGCCGTCAGCGGCTGGCATCGTCAGGCCGGAAGGCGTCTCGCACGAACCTGATCCGCGCATCAACGAGATGACCATTGTCTCGCCACGTCGGGTCACCGAAGTTGCGCCTGCCGTTTCGGCGGCACGGCTGGCTCCAGCTGGCATCGAAAGCCTTGCGGCGCTGCCGTCGAACGCCATTGCGGTTCCGCCCATACAGAACGCCTCGCCGCTGGTGACGCCGCTTCCCACCACACAGGCGCTGCAGCCGTCGCCCGCGCAGGAACAGCCCGATCCACGCATCAACGAGATGAGCATCGTCAGTCCGGCACGGACGGCCAATGCCCCTGTCGTCCGGCCGGACATGCTCACTCCGGAGCCGTCGAATGCGCAGGCGGTTGCGGCGCAGACGCCGGACAGCCTGCAGCCAACCACCGATCTAACCCTGCCTGATGTCAGCTATGTGCGTCCGGAGGGACCGCCCGGAGGGTTCCCGGCAGCGGCCAATGAACCGCAGGCAGCGACGACACCGGATCAGGCGTCCTATGATCCGCAGTGG